>Ga0265313_10000030_pt1 | contig 131161 bp, 130 predicted proteins | sample 4123metaG_FD_203122 | JGI IMG/M metagenome (GOLD analysis project Ga0265313, IMG submission 203122) | Rhizosphere microbial communities from Carex aquatilis grown in University of Washington, Seatle, WA, United States - 4-1-23 metaG | ecosystem: Host-associated > Plants > Roots > Rhizosphere... | reverse complement strand
GTGCGGCCGAGAATGCGCATGCGCAGCGGCGACTCGACCGCGACGAGCTGCGAGTGTCCGCCCGAAACGAGCAGCGTGAGAAACGGATAGGGCGGCGGCTCGTCGCGTTCCAGAAATGGCGCGAAGACGTGGCCGTGCAGATGGTTGACCGCATAGAGCGGCCTATTTAATGCAAAGGCATACGCTTTGGCCGACGCGACGCCGACGACGAGGCTGCCGATGAGCCCCGGTCCACTGGTTACGGCGATGCCGTCGAGCTGGTCGAACGAAAGGCCGGCGCGCGCCAACGCGTCTTCGACCGCGGCTGAAAGCAGGGCTACGTGACGGCGGCTGGCGATCTCCGGCACGATGCCGCCGTACTTTGCGTGAAAGGCATCTTGATTGGTTGCGACGTTGGAAAGCACGTCGCGCCCATCGCGCACGACCGCTGCCGCGGTGTCGTCACAAGAGGTCTCGATGCCGAGTAAGAGCACGCTCAAGTGTTGGCGACCGGAAGGAGCGCGCCTGCGAATCAAGCAAACGACACGGCGATGAGCGCCCGAATCTTCGGTTCCGGCGAGCGCATCGCCGCCTACGAGGTCGACGATACGGAGCTTGCCGCCGGCAGTACCCTCGGTTCTCCAAAAGGCGCGATCGTCATCAAGGCGTCGGGTGCCATCGAAAAGTTCTACTCCAGCGACCTTGGCGCCACGCTGCTCTCGGGCGCTTCGATTCAGTTTTGGGACGGTCCAACCGGCGCGGCGCGGGCAAAGATCGATGGCCGCTTTCGCATTCACCCCGACAATCAAGTCTATTCGTATTGGATCGACGACGGCGTTGCGGTCAGCGAAACCGTCTTCGTGCTCAACGACACGGCGGAGACCGAGCACGTCGCTCCGCTCACCGCCTACCTCCTGGTCGAGATTCGTAACGAGTCGCACCACAAGCGCGAGTTCGACAGCCTTTTTGGGGCGCAGCTGCGCGGCGATACCACCCGCGACGTTCGCGCCGTACACGATGCCAAGCTCGGTGCCGTGATCGCGTGGAACGAATCGGCGCCACATCAAGCCCGCGCGCTCGCACCATCGGTCGCCGCGGCGCGCTATGCGGTTACCGCCGACCACGGAAAAATGAACGCTCCACGTTTCGAGCCGATGCATGCGAACACGGTGCATCGCGGCGTGGCCGACCCGATCGCGCTATTTCAGCATCGCCACCGGCTGGCGCCGGGAGCGCGCCGGCGCATCTGGTATACGCTGGTGGCTTCGCCTGACGGGTCGCGCGGTGCGCGGCGCGCCTTGGAGAACGCTCCGCCGGCAACGCGAGCGCAGGCGGCCACGCGGCGATACTACGAGTCGGTACTGGCGCGCTCGGTCGTGATAACGCCCGACGTGCACGTCAATCGTGGCGTCCTGTGGGCCAAGGCCAACATGCTGCGCACGCAGCTGCTTGCCCCGACGGGCTGGGGCTTCGTCAACGATCCGACGCGCTCGAACAATAGCGTCGGACGCGACACCGCCTCGTTTTCGCTGGGTTCCGACTACGTGACCCCCGACTTCTCGCGCGAGTCGTTGCGCTGGTACCTCGACAACGCCCAGCACAGCGGTAAGATCGTCGAATATTTCGACATCCGCACCGGCAAGAGCGAGGACTACGGGCTCAACGTGAACGACGACACGCCGCTGGTAGTCCTAGCGTTGGCCCATCACTATCGAGCGACCGGCAACCTCGAGTTTTTGCGCGAGATGTATCCGAAAGCGCGCAAAGCGGCCGATTATCTTCTCTCGCAGCGCGACAAGCGCGGCTTAGTGTGGTGCACCGCAACGGGAACCTGGGAGCAGGGCATCATCGGCTGGCGGAACATCATCGACGACTACCGCATCTCGGGCGCGTCCACCGAGGTGAACTCGGAGTGTTATGCGGCGCTGGTAGCGATGTCGGCGATGGCCGAGTCCCTCGGCAAGGCGAGAGAGGCGCTGCGCTTTGCTCGCGAGGCAACGGCGCTGCGTAACGCGATGAACCGCCACCTCATCGATCCCAGGACCGGCCTGTACTACCTCAACATTGACCTCGATGGAACGCCGCGGACCAACGTTACGTGCGACATGCTCTTCCCGGTCATCCTTGGTGTCGCGGACCATCAAACGGCGGCGCGAATCATCAGCCGGCTCAGCGTTCCGTCGTTTTGGACCGAGGCCGGCATACGCACCGTGCCGCGCGACGACATCGAATATAGTCCGACGCGCAGTTGGGGATTGCTGGGCGGCGTGTGGCTCGGCGTGACGTTTCTCTACGCGTTTGCCGCCGCGCGCTTCAACCCCGGCTTCATGGCCTACGCGCTGGGGACGAGCTTTCAGCACTATTCGCGCGATCCGGGGCGCAACAACACGGTGCCGGGGCAGTTTTCCGAATGGCTTCACGGGGAGACGCTGGCCAATCAAGGCATGATGCTCTCGCCCTGGTCTCCGCCGCGCTATGTTTGGTCGGCGATCGAAGGCGCGGGCGGGCTCAATTTGGGGGGCACGGAACTCGCCTGTTCGCCGCGGCTGCCGCCCCAATGGAAGTGGCTCGGTGTGCGCAATTTGCTCTTTCGCGACAGGCGGTTAACCTGGTTCGTGGCGCGGCTGCCCAAGCCGACGCTCTTCGCCAACTTCGACTGTGAAAGCGAGCTGGAACTGCACGTCTATGGTCGCGACGTTTCACCGATGCTGCGCTTGGGAGACGACGTGACGGAGATTGCGCTGCGGCGGGGAGAGAATATCGTCATCCTAATCGGCAATACGGCGGCGCGGACGATCACCACGCCGCTGCGTTTCACGCGTTCGTTACGCGGCCGCTACCACGTGCGCTATTTTACCAGCCTGCTGGGCGAGTGGGTGCGTCACGAAGACCTCGACGGCGACGAAATCGAGCGCGGCTTCGCGCTGGAGATCGAGGCACTGGGCTTTTCCGTCATCGAGCTGCAAAAGATTCCCGGCGCGCCCAAGCGCCGAGCGTAAAGAGCATGGCGAGCAGCACCGCCAATCCCCCGGCCATCCACATCAAGGCGGCGGCGTTGCGCTGGTCGTCGAGCGCTTGTGCCGCCGACGGCGCAACCGAGAGATAGTGCGCGTAGAGCGGCGTCGCCGCGGAGAAGAGCGCTAAGCCCAGCAGCGCTCCCTGCGGCAGCGCGACGATGAGGTAGAGCAGGCGCGCCGGATAGTTAAGCGGCCGAATCGGCGGCGGCGCGACGACGGGCAACCAAAACGCCATGCCGGCGAGGAGATAGAGCGCGTGTTCGCCGATGTGAACCCAACCGTTCTCGAGCGATCGTTCGTAGAGCGAGGAGAAGTGGGTAACCCACAACACGGCGGTGAAAAAAGCCAGCGTGATCCACGGCGCCGCGACGCCTTCGAAGCGTCGCATTGCGCGCACGGTAACCGCGGTGCCCTGCTTTCCGGCCAACGCGGCAAAGAGTTCGAACGGCCGCGCGGCGAGCAGCAGCAGCGCCACGGGATAGAGCAGCAGCATGTGCTGCAGCATGTGCCAGGCGAACGAACGGTCCGCCAGCCGGTCGAATGGCGGCGAGAGCGCCGCCACGGCGATCGCGGCTGCGGAGGCCAAGAACAGTATGTTACGCGGCAACCTCACGGCAGCGATTCCTCGTCGAAACCACCGCCGGCGTTACGGCGCAATCGAACGCGCGGCGCCGGCGTGACGCCGCCGCGCGCCCGCAGCTCGGCAGCAACCGCATAGGCGATCGCAAAGCCCACGAGCGGCGCGACGATGCAGAAGAAGCGATAGAACTGAGTGATCGCGGTGACCGGCAAGTGGAGGTAGCGCGCCTGCACGTCGTCGCTGCCGGCGAGCGTCAGCCCGAGCGCGAAGACGAAGATCGCCACGCCCAGCGCCGTACGCCACGGCACGTCGCGCGGATTGTCGAGGAGCTGGTGCGAGCGACGATCTTTGCGCAGCGCCGCATCAATCCACGGCCAAACCAGCAGCACCGCAAAGACAACGCACGGCAAGAGCACGGCCGGCCAAAACGGCGACGGCACGGTGTGTCCCCACAGATGCAGCGCAAAGGACGGACCCATGCGCAGCGCGCCTTCTACCCAGCCGAGGTACCAGTCCGGTTGCGCCGGGCTGGTGGCAATCCACGGATCGTACGGCCCCCACAACCAAACGGGATTGATCTGCGCCAGCGCGCCGAGCGCCGTGACGACGGCGATCACAGCCAGAAATCGCGCGATGGATTTGGCGGCGTAGTTGGGTACGAAGGGCGAGCCAATGACATTGTGTTCGGTGCGACCCGCGCCGGGAAACTGCGCGTGTTTCTGGCGCCAGACGATCGCCAAGTGAAGGGCGATGAGCGAGGCGATCGCTGCGGGGGCCAAATACACGTGAACGACAAAAAGGCGCTCGATGAGTTGTGCCGCCGGATAAGCGCCGCCGGCGAGCAAGAACGAGAGCCACGTGCCGGCGACGGGAACCGAGAGCAATACCGATATGGCGATGCGCAGGCCGGTGCCGCTGAGCAGATCGTCGGGGAGTGAATATCCGCAGAAACCTTCGAAGAGCGCGACACCGAGGAGCAGCACGCCGATAACCCAGTTGATCTCGCGCGGCTTCCGAAACGCGCCGGTGAAGAAGACGCGGCCCATGTGAACGCAGATGCCGGCGACGAAGAGCAGCGCCGTCCAGTGATGGATCTGGCGCACCAGGAGTCCCGCGTTGACTTCAAAGCTGAGCCGCATCGTCGAGGCAAACGCCTGCGACAGCATCGCGCCGTCGAGCAGGCGGTACGGACCGTGATAGGCGATCTTCGAGAGATTCGGGTCAAAGAAAAACGCCAGAAACGTGCCGGTTCCCAACAGCACGATAAAGGCATAGAGATTAATCTCGCCGAGCATGAACGACCAGTGATCGGGAAACGCCTTGCGCAGGGCGTGGCGCACGAAGTGCGCCGTGCCGAGGCGATCGTCAATCCAGAGCAAGCCGCGCTCGACCAGCGTCATCCGCGCTCCCAGAAACTCGGGCCGACCGGTTCGGGAAAATCGCCGGTCGCGCGCAGGACGCCGTCGCTGCCGACTTCGATGGGAAGGCGCGGCAGCGCGTGATCGGCCGGACCGGCCAGCACCGCGCCGTCGGCAAGGACGTCGAAGACGGACTGATGGCACGGACAGAGCAGCTGGCGGGCTGCGGCGCGATAAAGCGCCACCGGACAGCCGGCATGCGTGCAGAGGCGCGAATACGCGACGTAACCGCTCGCGGTGCCGGCCGCGCCGGCGGGCAGACGGATGAGCGTTGCCGCCGATTGTGCATCGCCGATGGCACTTTGTGGAAAGATGGTGAGCGTCGAGTCAACGTTGAGATCGTCCACGTGTAAAACGCGCCCGTCCTCACGTGCGAGCGCATCACCGTGCCGCCAGCGCGTGTGAAAGAGCGTCGAGCCGGGTGCCGGGCCGAGGGAACGAAACGGCACTGCCAGTGCGGCAACGAACGAGGCGACCGATGCACCGAGCAGTGCGATCAGAAGTCGCGGACGCGTAATGGCGCGCACATCGTGCGCGACGACCTGGTTCTCGACGGCGCGCTCTCCGGGCGACGACGGATAGGTTTCGATCTCGTCGACGACGATTTCGCCGGGAACGATCCAGAAGGCCCAGCCCAGGGCGGCGGCGCAGAGGCCGGCCGCGGCAACGGCAAGGCCGGCCCCCTCATAGAGGTGGTCGCCGCCGGTTGCGTAGGCCACGATGAAAACGGCGCTTCCAAGAATCGCGAGGAGAAGGGCGGCGGCAATTACGGCCTGTTTACTCATCAGCGAACGAAGTAGATCGTGCCGAAGATTCCCAGCCAGACGATAAAGACGAAGTGCCAGTAATAGGTCATGGCTTCAGCGCCGGCGCGTCGCGCGGCTTGCAACGCTTTACTGCGCATGCCAATCAACAGCGCCGTCAGGATGCCGATGCCGGCCAGGACGTGCAGCAAGTGAAAGCCGGTGAGCGCGAAGTAAATCGAACCGTAGGCGTTGGTCGCGATGGTGAAGTCGTCGTTTTGGTAACCGTGAATCGCAACCACGACGAAGCCGATCGCGGCGACGATGGCGCTGGCCGTCCACCAGCGCGCCCCGCGCAGCCGGTCGCGATCCATCGCTCGCGTGGCGAGTACCATCACGGCCGAGGCCACGAAGAGTAGGAAGGTACCCAAACCGGCCTCGGCGGTATCGAGATGCACCATCGGCGGCGGCCACTGGGCGCGATTGGCGCGCAGGTCGTAGTACGCGGCGAAGAGCGCCGCAAAGAACATCAGCTCCGACGCCAGGAAGAGGACGACGCCGAGGACGAGCGGATGGGCGCGGACGGGCAACGGCGCCTGCATGCCTCGTCCTACCCCCAGCGAGCGCCTCCTACACCCCGTGAGTGGGTAAGACGACGAGGTGGACTGGTTGACGGACCCGGCGTCCCTCCAGGGCGTCGCCATGCGGACCGACTGGTATATTTTTATTGCGGCGGGCGTTGCCGTCGGGATTTTCGTTTACGTTTGCATCGGGTGGTGCCTGATCGCGTACCGCGATCGCAGCGGGCGCGTCGCCGAGCAGTTCGAGAATAATAAGCCGCTCGAAATTCTCTACCTCGTCATTCCGCTGCTGATGGTCTTCGCGCTCTTCGGCGTGACCTATGCGATCGAAATGCCGATCGATCGCGTCACCGGCCCGCCGAATCGCATCGCGGTGACGGCCTTTCGATGGTCGTGGCGCTTCGAGTACCCCAACGGAACGTCCACGGCCGGCACGCCCACGAAGCCGCCGACGCTCTATCTTCCCGTCGGCCGTTCGACCCAGATCGAGCTCCGCTCCGACGACGTGACGCACTCGTTTTGGGTGCCGGCCTTTCTCTTTAAGCGCGACGCCATTCCGGGGATGATCAACGTTTTCGACGTCACGCCGAATCGCACCGGACGGTTCGTCTCACGCTGCGCGCAGTTCTGCGGGCTCGATCACGCCCTGATGAGCTTCGTGGTCGAGGTCGTTCCGCAGAGCACCTACGCGCGATATCTCGCCGGAAATGGGACGGTGACGCCGTGATCGAGTGGCTGACCACGACCGACCATAAGAAAATCGGCATCATGTACGTGGTCTTCGTCTTGGCGTTTTTCGTCATTGCCGGCGTCCTGGCCGGGCTCATTCGCGCGCAGCTCGCCGTTCCGAACAACACCCTGTTAGGGGCGCACGCCTACAACCAGGTCTTCACGCTGCACGGAACGGCGATGATCTTTTTGGTCATCGCGCCCTTCGGATTCGGCTTGGCCAACTTTTTGGTGCCGCTGCAGATCGGCGCGCCCGACGTTGCCTTTCCACGGCTCAACGCTGCCGGGCTCTGGCTCTTTGTTCTCGGCGGACTGACGGTATTTGCCGGGCTGGCGACCTACGGCGGTGCGGCGGCGACGGGCTGGACGGCCTACGCGCCGCTCAACGAGTACTTCGTCGGGACCGGCGCCGGTCAAGACTTGTTCTTTATCGGACTGCTGATGACGAGCATCTCGACCATTCTGACGTCCATCAACTTGCTCGTAACGGTGTTTTTGCTGCGGGCGCCGGGAATGACGATGTGGCGCATCCCGATCTTTACGTGGGAGATCGTCGCGACGTCGCTGCTGGTGCTGATGGCCTTCCCTTCATTGGCCGCGGCCTTTGCGATGGCGCTGATCGACCGGCATATGGGGGCGCATTTCTTCGATCCGGCTTTCGGCGGCAATCCGGTGCTCTACCAGCACCTGTTTTGGTTCTTCGGCCATCCCGAAGTCTACGTGTTGATCCTTCCGTACTTTGGGATGATCACCGAAATTATCGCCACGTTCTCGCGCAAGCCGGTCTTCGGCTACGTCGGCATGGTGATCTCGGCGTTTGCCATTGCCGGACTGTCGCTGGGCGTATGGGCGCATCATATGTTCACCACCGGCGCCGTGAGCAATCCGTTCTTTTCGGCCGTTTCTTTTCTGATCGCCGTACCGACGGGCGTCAAGTTCGTCAACTGGATCGGGACGATGTGGAAGGGCGCGATCTCGCTCACGGTTCCGATGCTCTTTGCCGTCGGCTTTTTGCTAAACTTTCTCATCGGCGGAATCACCGGGGTAATGATCGCGTCGCCGCCGATCGACTACCAAGCTCACGATAGCTACTTCATCGTCCAGCACTTCCACTACACTATCGGCGGCGGCAGCCTCTTCGCGCTCTTCGGAGCGCTTTATTTCTGGTTTCCGAAGATGTTCGGTTTCCGGCTCGACGAGCGCCTCGGACGCTGGGTCTTCGCGCTGCTCTTCCTCGGCTTCAACGCCACCTTCATTCCAATGGGCTTCATGGGAATGGAAGGCATGGCCCGCCGCGTCTACACGTATCCGGCCGTTGGGCATCTGCCGATGCTCAACGCGATCGCGACTCTGGGCTCCGCGTTAATGGCGCTCGGGGCGATTCTGTTCTTCGTGGAAGTACTGCTGGCTGTTCGCCGCCGCATTCCGGCGGGCGATAATCCGTGGGGTGCCTACACGTTGGAATGGATGACGTCTTCCCCGCCGCCGGAGTTCAACTTCGAGACGCTTCCCGCCGTTCGCAGCCGGCGGCCGGCGCTGTGAAGACGTTCGTCGGCCTGTTTGCGACGGCGGCAGCGTTCGGTTTTGCAATTGCGATTGCGTATTGGTACGTGGCCCACAAAGAGGCCGCAGGAACGGTGCTACTGGGGATTATGGGCGCGGCGCTCACCTTCACGGCGACCTATGCGTTGGCGGCGGAGCGTGAGGCCAAGCTCGAAGGCGACAATCCCAACGAAACTAACGAAGAGGCCGCGGGCGACGTGCTCGGTGTCTTTACCACGCAGAGCCCGTGGCCGATTCTCATTGCGTTCTGTACGCTAGCCCTATTTGTTGGACTGCTTTGGGTGCCGGTGCTTGGAGCCGCCGGGCTCGTCGGAATGCTGCTCTGTTTCTGGCGGTTAGGCGCGGAGAGCGCGCGCGTCTAAGGTTACGCGTCTTTGCCGGCCGTGCCGATGAGGCGCACGAAGAGCACCAGCGCGCCCAGGCCAAAGACCCATGCGACGAATCCCTCGGCGACGGGTCCGCCATGAGCTAAAGAAAAGCCGCCGGCGTTGAGACTTGGAGGCCGGTCGCCGTGCGTTTGGGCGAAGTTGACGAAACGCGCGATATCGTCAACGTCCTCGTCGCTGAGCACGTCGCGCGAAAAACGGGGCATCACTCCCGGCCCGGCGCGAATCGCTTCGGCGACTTGAAAGACGGTAGCGACGTCGAGCGACGGCGCGACGTTGTCTGATCCCACCGAGGCTCCGTCGCCTATCGCGCCGTGGCATTGCGCGCAGTTCTGCGCAAAGAGTTTTCGCCCGCGCACGGGGTCGCCGCCGCTGACGATCGGCAGCGTGCGAACCGCAGCGACGGGTGACAAGCTTTGCACATAACGCACCAGCTCGGTCATCTGCGTTTCGGTGAAGAGCGGCTCGCGCGGGATCTCGTTGACGTTGGGCGCCGAGGCCGGCATTCGCCCCGTGTCGAGCATCAGGTGAATGAGCGCGGCCGACTTGCCGGTGAGCGACGGGGCGACGCTGGTGCCTTGGCCGTGCTCGCCATGGCACGAGGCGCAGGTCGTAGCGTAGAGCCGCGCTCCCTCGTCCGCCGCCGAGAGGCGAAGCGGTGCAGCAGCCAAGAGAGCCAGAAGGGCTACGGCTAGCCTCATAGTGGAAGCTCTTTTACCCTTGCGAGTGCGGGTACACTGCGCAATAGGATGCGAACTTCAGTTTCAGCGGCGATCGGGATCCTAGTCCTGGCTGTTGTGGCGTGCACGTCGGCGGGAACGCAGTCCGGCGGCGCTCGGCACGGAACCGGCGCGACGATCGGCGGCGACCGCACGGCCGGTGCGCGAATCTTTGCCGCCAACTGCGCTGCCTGTCACGGCAGTAACGGCGAAGGCGGGAGTATCGGCCCGTCGCTACATCGGGAGTCGCGGCGACTGGCGTACGATGCGCTGGTCTCGTGGATCAAGGATCCACAGCCGCCGATGCCCCACCTCTACCCGCAGGTTTTGAGCGAGGCGCAAGTGCGCGACGTCGCTGCCTACGTCGAGTCGTTGTAGCGCAGCGTTAGTACGCCGGCGGCGAGTAGACGTTAAAGGTTACCGCCCGACGTTGCGCGCGGTTGACGAAGCGGTGCGCGAGACCTTTTTCGACGAGAATGCTGTCGCCGGCGCGCATGGTAAACTTCTTGCCGTCGACTTCGGCTTCGACCTCGCCGTCGTGGACGAACAGCACTTGCACGCTCTCGGCGTGTTCGTTTCCATACGGCCCGCTGGCCTCGCCCGGCGCTAAGATCATCGCAGCGGTTTGTATATTATCGCCGGCCTCGAGTACGGAGAACCCGCGAGCGTTATCTTGAATGTTTTTCATGCTTCCTTTTACCATTGAGGGCTTCGTTTACGGTTCGGAGATCTTCGATGAACGACGTCATAGCTTCGTGGCGTGAATCGGCGTCGGGAGCGCGCAGAATCGCCGAGGGATGAATCGTCGCCAGGGCCGGCATCGCGAGAAGGCCGTCGAATATGCGGCCGCGGTTGGCCATCAAGCGAAACTGCGATCCAAAGAGTGATTGCGCGGCGGTCGCGCCGAGCGCAACGACAAGCTGGGGCCGTATCACTTTGAGTTCCGCTTCGAGCCAGGGGTGACAGGCGCGTATCTCGATCGCGCGTGGCTTGGCGTGGATGCGGCGCTTGCCGCGAACGACGAATTTAAAATGCTTAACGGCGTTGGTAACGTAGACATCGCGCTCCGGCAGGCCGGCTGCTTCCATGGCCTGATGGAGCATCTTTCCGGCCGGCCCCACAAATGGGTGCCCTAAACGATCCTCGCTATCCCCAGGTTGTTCGCCGACGAGCATGCAGCGCGCATGCGCCGCGCCCTCACCGAAGACCGTCTGCGTGGCAAACTTGTAAAGATCGCAGCCGCGACAGCCGGCCGCGGCAGTGCGAAGACTTCGCAGCGAGCGGCGCGCCGGAAGAAATTCAGCCGCGCCGATAGCGTCAGGCGTCGCTGCCGACCACCACGCCGTGGTGGCGCGTATGGGCGAATATCGTCGGTTGATGGTGTTTGAAGGCTTGGATCGGCTCGCTTTGCTGCGAAATAATTTCGACGCGCGCCCCCGCGGCTCGCAACTCGTTCATTCGGTCGGTATCCCCGCCGTACCAGGCGGCGAAACGCCGCTGATTGAGCCTGCTGCGCTTGTGGAAAGGAAGGCCATGGCAGAGATTTTCGGCACGGCGGGCGACCCCGTGACCACCAGCGGAGCCTATGAATGCTCTGAGTGCGGGCACCGCATTCACCTAGCGGACGGTGAGACGTTTCCGCCCGACCACCACCCCGAGAAGCCTTGGACGCTCTATCTCAAAGATGAATAATTAACTAGGGAGGCTTTGGTCGGCCGCAATTTGGGCAAGAAGAACACAACGTTGCACCCCCTATGAGGAGGCGAAAAAATGGTAGGTTTGCTCTGGGCGATTATCGTGGTTCTGTTTTTCTTCTGGCTGATCGGCTTCTTGCTGCACTTCGGCGGCGGCTTGATCCACATTCTGCTCATCGTCGTGCTCGTGCTGGTCGTGTTCAACTTGCTGACCGGCCGAGGCGCGCGAGTCTGACCACCTAAGGCGAGGCAACCTTAGATGGCCTTAGGCAAGAAAGCAACGCGCAAGAAGACGACCCGTAAGAAAACGACGCCCCGTAAAAAAACGGCTTCGCGTAAGAAGGTCAATCGCGTTATGCACGAGTTCGGGGAAGGCCAGTTGAAATCGGGCCGCTCCGGCAAGAAAGTAAAAAGCCGAAAGCAAGCGATTGCAATCGGCTTGAGTGAGGCCCGGCGCGCTGGGGGGAAAGTTCCCCCCGCACGCAAGTCCTCGAGAAAAAAGAGCTAGGCCGGAGCCTCAAGCTCCTTCGCACTCGAGAGCGGTCCGCGGTCCGTCACCAGACAGCCCGCGGACTGCAACGCACGATCGACCAGACCTTTGGCGCTGGGATCGTCGCCGCAAATCGGAATGTTCGATCCGGGCATCGGTGCGCCGATCAGCGCGCGCACGACTCGGTGTGAGTCGAGCTTGCGCCCCAGCATCTCGGCGCCGCTACGCGTTCGCGTAGGCCGGCCGTCGGAGATCGCATCCACGACGACGGCTTCCCCCGGTGAACCGACCGCCGTAACCGCCCGGTCGACTTGGTCGCCCGGAACGGCGAAGAAGAGAAGGTCCGAATGCATCGCTTGCTCGTAAGGCGGTTCGGCACGCGAGCCGACTTCCCGAGCGGCGCGCTCGGCACGTTCGCTTGAGGCGGGGTCGCCGAAGGTGACTTGGTGCCCTCCGGCGTGGAGCAGTCGCCCGATCGCCCGGGCGCGGTCATCGGAGCCAACGATTCCTATTCTCATGGAAGGGGCGTACCCAATTCGCCTGAGCGTGCCCCTAGTTTAGCCGGCCGCCCGATTGCTTTGGCGGTGAGGCGGCGACGAAGAGAAGGGGGCACCTTGAACGGGCTTGTGCCTCGTGGTAATATTAGTGGCTGTGCCCCGCGCCAGCCGCGACGGTGGGAGCCCCTACGTGACGACGTGGGACGCGCCTTCCCTGCGTAGGCGGCGGCGAAGCGGGCTCAACGGAGTCCATCCTTTTGAACCTCATTGACGTCAACAACTTCGACGCCATGCGCATCGGCCTGGCGTCGCCGGAGCAAATTCGCGCCTGGTCGTTTGGCGAAGTCAAGAAACCCGAGACGATTAACTACCGCACGCTCAAGCCCGAGCGCGACGGTCTTTTCTGCGAGAAGATCTTCGGCCCCACCAAAGATTGGGAGTGCCACTGCGGCAAGTACAAGCGCATCCGCTTTAAAGGGATGATTTGCGACCGCTGCGGCGTCGAGATCACCCGCGCGAAGGTACGCCGCGAGCGGATGGGCCACATCGAGTTGGCCACGCCGGTCAGCCACATCTGGTATCTCAAGGGCGTGCCCAGCCGCATCGGCATCCTGCTCGACATGTCGCCGCGCCAGTTGGAGAAGGTCATCTACTTCGCGGCCTACGTGGTCATTGATGCCGGCGACACGACGCTGGCCAAGCGCGAGGTGCTCTCGGAGCAGAAGTATCGTGAAGCGCGCGACAAGTTCGGCAATCGCTTCAAGGCCGGCATGGGCGCCGAAGCCATTCGCGAGCTGCTGCGCGACCTCAACCTGCGCCGTATCCAAGAAGATCTGCGTAAGGAGTTCAAGGAGACCAGCGGACAAAAGCGCCTCAAGGCGATCAAGCGCCTCGAGGTTGTTGAGGCATTTCTCAACAGCGGTAACCGTCCCGAGTGGATGGTGCTGGCAGCCGTGCCGGTCATCGCCCCCGAGCTTCGCCCGATGGTGCAGCTCGACGGCGGCCGTTTCGCGACCTCGGACCTCAACGATCTCTATCGCCGCGTGATCAATCGCAACAACCGCCTCAAGCGGTTGCTCGAGCTCAACGCGCCCGAGATCATCATCAAGAATGAAAAGCGCATGCTGCAAGAAGCGGTCGATGCGCTGATCGATAACGGCCGGCGCGGCCGTCCGGTCACGGGGCCGAACAATCGTCCGCTCAAGTCGCTCTCCGACATTCTCAAAGGTAAGCAGGGACGCTTCCGCCAGAACTTGCTCGGCAAGCGCGTCGACTATTCGGGACGCTCGGTCATCGTGGTCGGTCCGACCCTCAAGCTGCACCAGTGCGGCCTGCCCAAAGAGATGGCGCTCGAGCTCTTCAAGCCATTCGTGATGAAGAAGCTGGTCGACCGCGGCCTCGCGCACAACATCAAGAGCGCGAAGCGCATGGTCGAACGGGTGCGTCCGGAAGTCTGGGACGTTCTCGAAGAGGTCATCAAAGAGCATCCCGTGCTGCTCAACCGCGCACCAACGCTCCATCGTCTCGGCATTCAGGCCTTCGAACCAGTCCTGGTCGAGGGTAAGGCGATCCATCTGCATCCGCTGGTCTGCACCCCGTATAACGCGGACTTTGACGGCGACCAGATGGCCGTGCATTTGCCGCTTTCGGCCGGTGCGCAAGCCGAGGCGCGCATCCTCATGCTCTCCTCGAACAACATCTTGCTTCCGGCGTACGGCAACCCGGTTTCGATCCCGACGCAAGACATGGTGTTGGGGCTCTACTACCTGACATTTCAAGCCGACGAATACACCGGTCCGGCCAAGGCGCCGGTCATTGACGACTACGATCGTCTCGAGCACGGGCCCAAGACGAACGGAAAGCCAAAAGGCGACGGACCCGGATCGCTGCCGACGTTCTACGACGGCAAGGAAGCGGTCATGGCCTACGAGACCAAGCGCATCGGACTGCAGCAGTGGATCTACGTGCGCTGGAAGGGCGAACTGATCAAGACGACGGTCGGTCGCGTGATCTTCAACATGGCGTTCGCCGAGGATTGGAATCACGAGTTCGTCAACCGCATCATCGACAAGGGTGCGCTCAAGAAGACGATCACAGATTGCTATCGCCGTTACGGCAATGCCGAAACGGCGCGCTTCCTCGATGCCGTCAAGGAGCTCGGTTTCCATTACGCCACGCTCTCGGGTACGACGGTTTCGATCAGCGACGTCATCGTGCCGCAGAGTAAGTACGACATCGTCGGCAAGGCCCAGCTTGAAGTCGACGAGCTGCATCGTCTCTACGAGCAAGGTTTCATCTCGCAGGACGAGCAGTACAACAAGACCATCGACATCTGGTCGAAGGCTTCCGACGAAGTCACGACCGCGATGCAGGCGGCGCAGAACCCGCTCAACCCGGTCTTCATGATGGCGACCTCGGGTGCGCGCGGTTCGATCGCCCAGGTCAAGCAGCTCGGCGGCATGCGCGGACTGATGTCCGACCCGTCGGGCCGGATTCTCGAGATTCCGGTCAAGGCTTCGCTCAAAGAAGGCCTTACGGTTCTCGAGTACTTCATCTCCACGCACGGCGCGCGCAAGGGTCTGGCCGACACCGCGCTGCGTACGGCCGACTCGGGCTATCTCACGCGTCGTCTGGTTGACGTCGCGCAAGACGTGATCATCCGTGAGGAAGATTGCGGCAGCACCGGCGGCATCACCGTCACCGACATTCGGGCCGGCAAAGAGGTCATCGAGCCGCTGATCGATCGCATCATCGGACGGCGCGCAGCCGAGGACATCCGTCTCGATCCCAAACGCCCGACGACGACGATCGTCTCGCGCAACGACGAGATCGACGAGGAGAAGGCCAAGGCGCTCATCGACAACGCCATCGCCGAAGTGAAGATTCGCTCGGTGCTGACGTGTCAGTCGAAGTACGGCGTTTGTTCGCTCTGCTACGGTCGCGATTTAGCGGCCGGCAACCGAGCCGACATCGGCACGGCGGTGGGCATCATCGCCGCGCAGTCCATCGGTGAGCCGGGGACGCAGCTGACGCTGCGAACCTTCCACACCGGCGGCGTGGCAACCGAGGATATCATCACCGGTCTGCCGCGTGTCGAAGAGATCTTCGAAGCGCGCAAGCCCAAGGGACAAGCAACGATCTCCGAAGTTGCCGGAACGGTACGGCTGGGCGACGAGCGCAACAAGCGCATCGTTACCGTGGTCGATGCCACCGGCGAGGAGCACGAGTACGAGATCCCGCCGGGCACGCATCTGACGGTGCAGGACGGGTCTCACGTCGAGCCGGGCGACCAGTTCAACGAAGGCTCGCTCAATCCGCACGACATCCTGCGCGTCAAAGGCGAGACCTCACTGCAGAACTACCTGGTCCGGGAAGTGCAGAAGGTCTATCGCTCGCAAGGCGTCGACATCAACGACAAGCACATCGAAGTGATCGTTCGTTCGATGCTGCGCAAGGTCAAGATCGTCGAAGGCGGCGACACGCCGCTGCTGCCCGGCCAGCTCGTCGAAGCGGCAGCGTTCAACGAAGCCAACGATCGCATGCGCGCCGCCGGCAAGGAAGTGGCTACGGCCAATCCGGTGCTGCTCGGCGTGACCAAAGCCTCGCTGGCGACGGAGTCGTTCCTCTCGGCGGCGAGCTTCCAAGAGACGACCCGCGTTCTCACCGACGCGGCGATCAAGGGCAAGTACGATCCGCTGCTCGGACTCAAGGAGAACGTCATCATCGGCAAGCTGATTCCGGCGGGAACCGGAATGTCGCGTTACCGCAACGTCGACATTCTGCCGCAGGGTCAGGACGTCGACGACGACGGACGTCCGCGTCACGAGTTCGAGATGCCGTACACGACGATGACGGCCGACGAAGCGGCCCTGGCGGAAGTCATGGGCGGCGGAAACGGCGACGGCATGAGCCGGCTCGTTACCGCTTACGAGCGCAACCGAGAACCGCTCACCGTGCACTACGAAGGCGATATCGAGGATCACGCAACTCCGCACGCGGGTCCGAAGAAAACGCAGTACGATCGTCTCAAGGGCATCAACCCGGAAGACCTGTAGCGCTACCCTGTCACGAAAGGAGGCCTCGCAAAAAGCGGGGCCTTCTTTACTTAGCGTTCAACTATATACGGCAGTACTCAGCGTTCTTCGTTCGGAGGCAGAATCATGAACCGAGGTTTTTACCAAGCGCTTACTGTCAGCGCGCTGACGGCATTGTTGGCGGCGTGCAGTCAGTCCGGGGCGGATCGCCCCGTTATTCCGAGTGCGACGGGTCAGGCCGGAGCGCATGGGATCTCGGGCTCATACGGGGATCTCGTCTATGTTTCGACCGCGAAAGCGATCCAGGTTCTGACCTATCCGGATATGAAGATTGTCCAGTCTTTGCCGGCTCCTTACGCTTACAGCGCGATTTGCTCAGATCCAAACAATGGCAACATCTATATAGCGGCCGGAACCGAGGTCGTCGTATACGCTCACGGCGGTACGCAACCCACCGCCATCCTCAATCCGCCTACCGGAGCGAGTTCGCTGAACGCCTGCGCGGTGGATCCCACGACCGGCAACTTGGTCGTCACGAGTCTGGAAGGCGGCCTCGGCAACGCTGCGCTGCTGCTGTATCAGGGCGGTCAGGGCGATCCAACGGTAATCGCGACGAAGCAACTAGACTGGTATTGGTATCCAACCTTCGACGATAAGGGCAATTTGTTCACGACGTGTTGGACGAAACACGGGCAGTTTCACTTCGACGAGTTGCCGGCTGGTAAGACGAAGTTCATTTCCATTAAAGTGGTTGTCGGCTTCTCGGTTAACAAGATTCAGTGGGATGGTACCTATTTAGCCTTCGAAGAGTTCTACGGACATGGGACGAGTAAGGTCTTTCAACTTCAGGTATCGGGCCGAGTCGGGGCGATCGTTAGTCAAGAGACCTACGCGGGCGTCGGTGAGTCTAGCAACTTTTGGATTTACAAAGGGAAGCTCTTTAACGCGCTCGGCAAGATCAAAGCGAAGAACAACCAGGGAGTCGGCGCGTGGTCGTATCCTGCCGGTGGCGAGCCGGTCGAAAGAGCCTACGGCGTAACTCGAGGTGCCAGCGACAAAATCATCGACCTGACGGTTTCCGTCGCTCCGGGCCGCTGAAAAGCGAACGTCACTCTACGGCGATATTTTAAAGACGGTTCCGCACCCCGTGTAATATGTGGCCACGTAAAATGGGCAGTTGCCCGACCCACCGGCGACGGTGGTTCCGTAGAGCGTACGATCGACGGCGATCAGCGCGGCCGTCGGTCCTTCGCCATCTTCGCCGCCCTTAAAACGATACAGGATGGTCTTGGCCCCGGTCGTCGTGATCTTGAAAATCGTTCCACAGCCGGGGCTGTCGCCGCCGTAAAAGTAACAGCCGGCGCCGCCACCGGCGTACGTCGTGCCGTAGAGCGCTCCCTTGATGTAAACGAGACCGTCCTCGGGTGACGCGCCGTCCCTTCCACCTCTGAAGCTGTAGAGCGTTTGTTCTTTGCCCGAAGGGCTGACTTCAAAGACCGCTCCGTTATACGTTGCACCGCCGGACTCAGTGGTTCCGTAAAGTTTTCCTTGCACTACGACTAAGGGCGCCGCGGGGTAAAAGCCATCGCTGCCATGAAAACTGTAGACGACGCGCTCTTTTCCGGACGGCGCGATCGCAAACACCGTCCCCTTTCCGTGGGCGCCACCGAACGTGGTAGTGCCAAAGAGTTCACCATTGAGCGCGACGAGCCCAGCGTAGGGCCGGGCAGCGTCGTGCGAGTTCGAGCCTCTACCGAAAGCGTAGCTCAAGCGCTTCTTACCTGCGACGCTCAACCCAAACACAGTTCCGCAGGTCTTCGAACCTCTTACCATGCAGCTCTTGTCACCGCCCGTAAAGGTTGTGCCGTACAGGACGCCGTTGAGTTCGGTAAGATCTCCCGCGGGAAACCAACCGTTGGGGCCGTTGAAAGTGCGAATCGTTTGCGCCGTGCCGGACGTGGAAAGCTTAAAGACCGTTCCGCCATTTTTGGCACCGCCTTCGGACGTGGTGCCGTAGAGCGTGCCGTTCACGTTAAGAAGACGGGTGACGGGGTAGGCACCGTCGGACTTCGTGAATCCGTGCAAGACGCGCTCGGTGCCCGTTATACTGACTTTAAAAACGCTCCCGCACCCGAAGAAATATTGGCAAATTGTGCCGCCGCCAAGTTGAGTCGTGCCATAGAGCGCATTGTTTACCTCGATTAAACCGGCTCTTGGGGCTGCCCCGTCCTTGCCACCCGCGAAGGCGTAGAGTTGTTGATAGCCGCTCGACCCGGGCGGTGGTGCACTGTCAGAGAAGTTTTGGTTTGACGTTGGCGGCATGCGGGCGGGAGTTCCGGAGCCGCTGCAGCCGCCGAGGAATGCGGCAGCAACGCTCGTGAAAAGCGCAAAGATAAATCGTCGATTCATTACTCATTCCTCTCCGAGTGCAGCTGCATCACCTTACCATAACGTCCAGCAGAAACAATCGCAAAAGTCGACAGTAGCGGCCGGTTGTCGGGCCGGAACTACTTTACCGTAAACAGAATAGAGTTCACGTGAAAGTTTTCTCTCAACGCGCCTTAGCAGCGCTGGCGTTTACGATTGCACTGCCGAACTGCTCCAGCATTCCGACGGTTGCATTGCCGTCAGCGGCGACGGGGTTTGCTGCGGGAACGGAGCCAGAAGGTTCTTGGGTCTCGAAGGATGCCGCATCGTCGGATCTTTTGTACGTTTCGGACGGAACCGCAGGGTCGGTTTCGATGATCACCTATCCGCAGCTTAGGCACGCAGGAAGGCTCATCCATTTTAAGTCGCCCGCCGGCCTGTGTGTGGACAAGCGCAGCAACGTCTACATCCTCGACCATACAAAACGCAGTCAGCAGATCCGTGAATATGCCCACGCAAGCATCCGGCCGATTCGCGTGTTGAGTGAGGACACGCAAACATTAGACGCGTGTGCCGTCGATCTCGCTAGCGGCGATTTAGCGGTAACGAGTTATAAGCAGCGATCGGGAGACGTGGGCGTGGTCGCCATTTATCCCAAAGCACAGGATCGGCCGAAGTACTATACCGATCCCGCGATTCAAGTCATAAAGTACTGCGCGTACGACCACAACGGCAACTTGTTCGTAGACGGTTGGGACTTCAACGTCAACTTCATTCTCGAGGAGCTGCCGAGAGGCGCAAAATCGTTTGTAAATATAAAGCTCGATCAAAGCATCGAAGGTCCAGGAGGCATCCAGCTGCGGGGCAACCATCTCGTCATCGGGGACATTGATAACGGCGTCGCCTATGAGTTCGCGATGACACACAACCGCGGTAAACGAGTTTCGACGACGCATCTTAACCTAGCGGCAGGCGTAGAAGGCTTCGCGCTTCTCCCCGGCCTCATCATTTCTCCGGAGTACTACGATAACAGCGGCGTGGGCATCTGGGAGTATCCCAAAGGTGGAGACGCCAAGGCGACGATATATAATTTCAGGTTCCCGGAGAACGTCGCGATTAGTAGACCACAGTAGGCCCGCACAGCGGGGAAACGAACTCGTTCAACAGTGAGTGGTGTATAGTAAGAGCCTGATGATCGCACACGTGCCGGTCAAGGTAACCGAGGAAGACGTCCTGCTTACAGCAGCCGAAAACCCGGGCTGGAAGGTCGAACGAGACCAGTCCCGTCACCTCGCTATGACCCCGCCGACAGGGGGCGAATCGGCTCGGCGCAACTCTCGCCTTACTCGGCTACTCGACTGGCAGATTCGTCGATCGTTGCGCCGGGTGCATCACTGGTGGGCAGGGCTTCTTGGGGTGCGCTCTTAGAAGAAGAGCGGGAAGGGCATCGTACCGCTGGCGCCCGACGTAGCGGTCGAGCTTTGTTCCAGAACCTTTGAGCCGATAAAGCTGCAAGCGAAGCTAGAACGGATGTTTAGCGCCGGAGCGACGCACGTGGTCTTAATTGATCCATATAGAAAGACGATCTGGGAGAGGGGTACTCTACCCCGTGGTTTTGACGTCGATTTCTCTACACTGCTTGAATAAAATGGCTCGACGCTTTTTCCTGTTGCCAGCGGCGGCGCTAGGGTTCTACGGCCAGAGCGGTCGGCACAAAATGTGACGGGTTTATCGTGAGGAGCGGGAGAGTTTCGCCGGGACGATACACCGTGACGTTGCCGGCATCGCGGTTGGCAACGTAAAGGTTACGATTGCGCGGATTGATCGCCAGGGCTACGGGGTCGTTGGAGTTCGTCGTAAGGTAGTCGCGGCAGTGCTGCCAGTCGCACTGAAGGACTTTACCGGGGCTGCTTTCCGAAACGTAGATGGTGTTCGCATTGTCGCCGACCATCGCTTTGAGGTTGCGTCCCTCGGCAATCTTCTTGAGGAATCCGGATTTCTGGGAGTAGACCGCCACCATGAAATCCGGCGAGAGTGCGATCTGGGAAAAGACGGCGGCCAACGAACCGTCGCCGTCGGAGTTGACCGTGATCTTGCTTGCGTTGACGCCGCGTAGACTGTGGGAAAACTTCGACATGCGCGACCGCACGGCATAGCCGTCGAGAAAACTGCCGTGGATTGCCTGCGACGCGACCCAGAGCAGGTTCGGCGCGGGGAGCATCGTCATCGGGAGCGCGAAGTCTTTAATCTCCAGAAACGGTTTTCGGTCCACATTGGGCGAGTAGATCTTGATGTCGCCGCCGAGGAGGGCCGGCGTGTTGACGTAGAGGTAGTTCTGGTCGTCGGTCGCCACCGAGCTATGATTCCATCGGGGCAGATCGTGGATTTCGCGGATCCTCTCCAGGTCGCTGATCCTGAACTCGGACACGATATATTCGCCGAGGCCCTCGGTATCGTTGGTGCCGATGTAGAGGTGGCCGCGGCGGTCAAATGCCAGCGAGTTGGGATGGTATCGTTCGCCCGGAGAGACGATGGTCGCGAACTCTCGAGTGCTACCGGGATGGAAGAGCCGGATTTGCCGGGCCTTGGGATTGGCGACGTCGAGTACTGCGAGGGTGCCGTGGCCGACGACAAATGGCGGTCCGGGTGATGGGAGTGGTTGCGGTGGCGGCGGGTTCGTCCCAACGCTTCCGCTGCAGGCCACGCAGAGCAAGGCCGGCACGATCCACAAGATGTATCGCCGCAAACTATACATAGTGCGAAGCCTCCGTCACGGCGTTCGTTCGGCTGACGGCGTCCATCGCACCTGCGCCCCAGGTGCCGGCCACTACGGATTTATTACGAACTTTGTCGCCGGCACGTTGCGGATGCAGCTGGTGTCAGCCCGGTTCAATTGGTTGAAGAACGACGCGGTGATGGCGTAGGCGCAAGCGTTTGCCGCTTCGGAGGGGCTGCCGAAGGCAACGTGGGCAACGTTCGGAATGGTGACGACGGTGGCGCTCGATAACGTCCGCGCCGCATAGGGACCAAACGATGCTGCCGTTTGAGCGTCGTACTGAGAGGAAATCACCAGCGTCGGGATACTGCTGCGCGTCGCGGCTCGCACCGATGAAGCGACTCTGGGCACGTCCCACTCACGACAGTTTTCGCGCATGAACGGCAAGGGACCATTTCTTAGGATCGAAACGGGAAACATCGGAAACGCTCGCCGTCCCGCTTCAATCACGCTCTTCTCGGATTCGTAGGGCACCCATTCCCCGCAAGAGACGCCGTAAAAGAGTCCGTTGCTTACTACACCAATGCCCGCGGGATCGAGCTTTGGCGCAGCCCACGTTGAGGCAATGGGTGTCGGGTCGCCGTGCGCGAGTGCGTCAATTGAGGCGGGTACTTTGGCGGCAAAGTGCGTTCCAGGGGAGACTGCCCATTGCGCGAGCATGCCACCGCTGATTTTGACGTTCACTTTTCCGGGATGGCCGGGCAATTGGACCGCGACCGTCTTGGGAGATGCCTCGTATTGGAGTACCAGGCGCCGAAATGTTGCTCCGATGTCCCCATAGCGCTTGCGGCACGGCGTTTGATCGCGACACGCTTTGAAGACCGCATTGATGCCTTCGCCGGAGCTGGTCCACGCGGCAGCTCCGCCCGCGAGCGGCGGCGGAAAGACGCCGTCAATGGCAACGGCGCGGATCCCGCCTGAATACAGCCGCATATACGTAAGCGCTAAATCGGTTCCGTACGAGATCCCGTAGAGGTTCCATTTCGGGATCTGCAGCGCAACGCGCAGAGCTTCGAGGTCATCCGCACTTTCCAGCGTGTTGTACGCGCCGAGGTCGGACGTGCGCGCCGTGACCTCCCGCCGGCACTCCAGCGTCGCGCTGGTATAGGCGCTTCCGGTCGCGGCCGCATCGTACGGCATGTTCAAGGTCTTTGCGGCCCAGCGGTCGACGGAGGCGCACGTCAGCTTCGGCCGGGCGCTATACGTACCTCGCTGCGACATGAAGATCACGTCCCGATCGGCATTGAGCTTTCCGGCCACCGCCATGGGAATCTCGGTGATCGCGTCGTCTCCGGGTCCTCCGGCGAGCCAGACGATCGGGTCGCTCTTTGGTCGTCGCGACGTCGCCGGAAGAATCGCTACCGAGAGGCTGATCGTTCGTTTACCACCGTTTTGACGATCTTCCGGAACGGTAAGCCGGCCGCAGCGAGCACGCTTGAGATCGGCAATGGGCGACGGCATCGCCGGACACGCGCCCGGGACGAACGACGACCCGCCGGCAGCCACGCTCGTAGCAACCAACGCGCCGAGGCTCAAAAGTACGAATGCGCAACCGAGCGCAATAAGAGGTAGGCGTCTCATTTGAAGTTAGAATTAACTCTAAACAGGCTCGTCGCGCAAGAGCAGCGGGCCGAGGCGGCCGAGCGTAGAACCTTGGCGCGCTGCAAGGAGAAACAGGCGTGAAACGGCTCATTGTGTTCGACCTCGATGGTACCCTCGCCCCGAGCAAGTCGCCGATCGATGCGGAGATGGCGTCGTTGCTGGGCAAGCTGCTCGAGGTCGTGAAGGTTGCGATAATCTCAGGCGGCGACTTCCCGCAGTTCGAGACGCAGCTACTCGCCCATCTGCCCGATGTGCCGTTGGCCGACTTGTCGATTTTGCCGACGAATGGAACGAAGTTCTATCAATACGGGGACGGTTGGCAGAAGCTCTATTCGGAAGACTTCACCGACGCACAAAAGCAAAAGATCGTCGACGCCCTGACGAAGGCGGTTGCCGAGTCTGGCTTTACGGCAACGAAGACCTGGGGCGACGCGATCGAAGACCGCGGGAGCCAGATCACCTACTCTGCCTTAGGCCAACAGGCGCCGCTTTCCGAAAAATCGGTTTGGGATCCCGATTTCGCCAAGCGTAAGAAGATCAAGGCGCTGCTTGACCCGATGCTGCCCGAGTTCTCCGTGCATGTGGGCGGCGCGACGTCAATAGACGTGACGCTGCCCGGCATCGACAAAGCGTACGGCATCCGCAAGCTTCGCGACGTTCTCGGCATCCCGATCGACGAGATGCTGTTTCTCGGCGACGCGCTCTTCCCGGGCGGCAACGACTATCCGGCGCGCGAAGCCGGCGCCGACAGCATTCCGGTGCGCGATCCCGAGGAAACGAAGCACGTCATCGAAGCCATCATCGCGTGCCTCGACCAGGAATCAGATGTCGAGAGAGGTACGCCTTGAGCGCCGCTTCGTCATCGCCGTCAATCGCGAGGCCGACGTAGCCGTCAGGCCGCACGAGGTACGCCGCATCCCGCGCAAAGCCGGCGTTGCGCACGGGCTCGCTGAAGGGGAACTCGTGAATCGGGATCTTGTAGTGCGAACAGAGCTGGCCGACGTCCTCATCTTTATCGTCGAAGACGTGCAGCTGCCAGTCCAGCGACTGCAGCGGGTCGAAGTTTTTGATCGGCGGGCACCACGGTAAACGGTCGCCGCCCTCGATGTGGCCGGCCTTCCCTTTGCTGAGGATTGAATCCGCATAATGGATCTGTACTTGCGAGACGATGCGAAACAGGGCGTGTTTGGTGACGTCGAGGCGCGTGCCGAGCGTCATGACGAGCGGCGCTAAGACGCGCCGCGTGAGTTCGCCCCTCAATCCCCCGGCAACGATCGTCGTGAAGGCCCGGTCGGTCGTGGCCACCAGCGCGCGGGCATAACCAATGCGCTCCTGCTCGTAGCTGTCCAGGATTGCGACATCGGCGCGGCCACGATGCACGTCGGCCAGCTTCCAGCCCAGGTTGATCGCGTCGCCGATGCCGGTGTTCATGCCTTGTCCGCCCGCCGGGCTATGAATGTGCGCCGCGTCACCGAGAATGAAGGCGCGTCCGCGGCGAAAAACTTCCGCGACGCGGTGATGCACGCGATACGGAGAAAACCAGTTCACCGCGGTAACGTGCGTGCCCAAGAGCCGCTCCACCGAGTCACGCAGCAGCTCGAAGTTCAGGTCGTCGCGGTCGTTGAACTCGGGCGGAACGAGACCGATGAGGCGCTGCATGCCCGACGAACGCACCGGAAATTGCAGCAGCAGGCCGCGCTCGCCTAAAAAGATGTTGAGGTCGTCGCCGCCGGCGTTCGCGACTTGAGCGTCGCAAACAAAGAAGAGCTGCTCGTAGGTGGCGCCGGCAAAACCGAGGCCAAGGCTATGGCGTACTTTTGAGTGGGCGCCGTCGCAGCCGCAAATGTAATCGGCCGTGACCGTTTGTTCGCCCTGCGGTCCCGACACCGTGGCGACGATGCCGTCGCCGGTTTGCTGCAGGCCGGTTAGGCTCGTGTTCCATTCGACGGCATTGGAGGCCGCCTCGAGTTTTGCGTTGAGGAAACGTTCGTGGTCGTCTTGCGGAAAGGTGAAGACGAAGGGGTATGGGCTGATCCCGGCGCCGAGGTCGCCGAACTCGAGGCAGAGCACCTCGTGCGATTTTCCGCCTGCGCCGGCCTCACGCATGTGGGCGCGGCGTACGATGACGCCGCATTTGATCATCTCGTCGGCAAAGCCGAACTGGCGGTAGAACTCGAGCGTGCGCGCTTGCACCGCCATTGCGCGGGAGTGCTGGCCGGGACCCGATGCTGCGTCGATGAGTCGAAACGGAACGCCGCGCCGCGCCAGACTCAGGGCGAGGACGAGCCCCGTTGGCCCGGCGCCGACGATCAAAACCGGAGTCGACTTCACGGCGATTTCCTCAAGGGACGAGAGAACGGCAACAGCGAGACTCCGATGAGTACGACGATGTTGGCCGCAAGCCCCAGCAGGCCGACGTTAATGCCCAACGGCGTGATGTTGAGTGCGGCGAGCGGCACGGCAACCGAAAGTCCGGCGGCAATTCCCAAGCCGACGCCCCACGCCGTCGCGCGCTTCCACAGAAACGATGCGATGACGCCCGGCGCAAACTGCGTGATGCCGTTGTAATACAGGAGGAGCAACTCGACCACGGTGCGCTGCGCGTCGAGCCAAAAGAGAAGTGCCAGCACGGCGACCACCAGGACGAGCACGCGCGTGAGAAGCGTGCGCTCTTTGTCACCGGTGGCGATGCCGAGCCAATCGCCCAGGACGTTTTTGGTGATCAGTCCAGCGCCGGCGAGCAGCAAGGCCGATGCCGGCACGAGCGCCGCCAACGATCCGGCCGCGGCGATCAGTCCCAAAACCCACGACGGATAATAACGTTGAACGACGAGCAGAAACGACTGATCGACGGCGGTGCCTTTGAGCCCCGGAACGATGAGGGCGGCGGAGAGGCCCGCGAAGATCATCAGGCACAGGAAGACTTGGTAGAGCGGCAGGAGCATCGCATTGCGGCGCAGCGCCTGCGCGCTGCGCGAGCTGTAGACGGCGGTCATGGTGTGCGGGCCCATGTAAAAGCCGATGGCTGAGAGCAGCACCGATGAGACGAACCACACGGTGCCGTGATAGGCGGTCCCCAGCGGTAAGACGAGCATCTGGGGATGGATGATGCCGATGCGTTGGATCATCGCGGCAGGCGAACCGAAGAAGTGCATCGGGATGGCGACGCCGGCAAAGATCACCCCGCCCAAGACGAAGACGTCTTTGACGACGCTGGCCCAGGCCGTGCCGCGCAGACCCGCGGTGAAGACGAAGAGCGCCAGTACGACGAAGGCGACGCAGACCGAGGCGGTCGCGTCGTAGGCGCCATAACCGGCGATCCGCAGCAGTATCTGCAAGCCGGAAAGCTGCAACGCAACGTAGGGCACGATCATTGCGAACCACAACAGCGCGACGGCCACGCCGAGCGCGCGGCTGTTATAGCGTGTTTCGAAAAAATCGGGGCCGGTAAGCAGATTGGCGTCTTTGGCGACGCGCCAGATGGCCGGAGCGAGAAAGTAGCCGATCAGGTAAGCACAGACGCCGTAGGCCATGACGTAATAGGCGGGCGCGCCCTGCGAATACGAGAGTCCGGCGATTCCCAAAAACGTGAAGGTGGTGTAGATCTCGCCGGCCAGCAACACCCAAAGGAAGATCGTGCCGAACGAGCGGCCGCCGACCATATACTGCTGCGGGTCCATCTTGATGCGGCGCACGCTGAGCAGCGCAAAACCAATCGTGCCGAGCACTACGACGGCGACGATGATCAGCGCCAGCGGCGTGGCGGTCACGCGTCGTGCCGTTCCAAACGCGAGATGGCCCAGAGAAAGGCCGGCGCCAACAGCGCCCACGCGACGATCCAGCAGAGCAGGAAGGGAATGCCGGCGATGCGGGGCTGGTCGCGATTCACAAACGGAACGGCGAACGTCAAGGCGGTAAACGGCACGGCTGCAAGCAGCAGGCGCATCGGCCGCACCTTACGCGCCGCGCAGTGCAGCCCCTGGAAGGGACCGGCTGCCGAGTGGCGCAACGCCCCTCTATGGAGCAAAAGCGTTCGTATGTTGGACCGCTCGTCGTGTTGGCGATCGTCGCCGCGGTCGGCCTCTTTCTCGTTTCCGCGTATAACTCGTTGGTAACGCTGGGCCAAGCCGTCGACGCGCAGTGGGGGCAGGTGCAGAACGTCTATCAGCGCCGTGCCGATCTCATTCCGAATCTCGTCGCCACCGTCAAGGGCGCGGCCGGCTTCGAGTCGAGCACCTACGAAGCAGTGGCCAAGGCGCGTGCCAGCGTCGGGCAAATTTCGCCCGAGGTGGTGCAGAACGCGGTCAACAATCCGCAAGATTTCGCCAAGTATGCGCAAGCGCAAGACGCGCTGGGCTCGGCACTGTCGCGGCTGCTGGCCGTGGTCGAGAACTATCCGCAGCTCAAAGCGACGGCCAACTTTGCAACGCTGCAAGCGCAGTTGGAAGGCACCGAAAACCGCATCGCCTTTGAGCGGAAGAAGTATAACGATGTCGCGCGGGCGTTCAATACTAAGCGCGATACTATCCCGACGGTCTGGGTAGCGGGGATCTTCGGCAGCAAATTCAATGAGAAGCCGTACTTCCAGGCGCAGGCGGGCGCGGAGAAAGCCCCGACGGTAAACTTCAGCCCGTGACGCGCGTGCAACGCGAGACGGTCGCGCGGGCGATTCGCGAGGCCGAAGACGGGACGACCGGGCGCATCGCCGTCCGCATTATTCCCGACCGCGACGTGGATGCGTTCGAGCGCGCCACACGGGAGTTCGGCGAGATCGGCTTTCATCGGCACGAGCCGGCCAACGCGGCATTGATCTTGGTGGCTCCCAAAGCGCAGCGGTTTGCGATCGTGGGCGACCGCGAGCTACATCAGCGGGTCGGTGACGCGTTCTGGCAGGAGCTTGTCGACGAGAGCCAACCGTACTTTGCTCGTGGCTCGACGACCGAGGGTATTCTGCATGCGATTGCTCGCATCGGCGGGGCGCTGCAGACGCATTTTGCCGAGCCGCCGGGGAGCGCGGGATGAGGGCGATCGCGTTAGTGCTGTTTGTGCTGCTGGCGCCGGTGTTCGCGCTGCCGGCCATCGCGGCCGATTCCTCGGTGCCGGCGAAGCCCGATCACCGCGTTACCGATACCGCCGGTCTGCTTTCGAGCGATACCCGCGCGAGCGTCGAGAAAGAGTTGCGCGACTATGAAACGGCGACCGGCCATCAAGTGATCGTGTGGACCGGTCAAACGACCGGCGACGTTCCGCTCGAAACGTGGACCGTGGATGCGGCCAACGCCTGGAAGGTCGGACGCAAGGGCAAGGACGACGGCGCGATTCTGTTTATCTTCGCCCAGGATCACAAGGCGCGCATTGAGGTGGGTTACGGCTTGGAGAGCCACCTGACCGATGCCGACGCGCATCGGATCATCACCGACGACATTATTCCACACATGAAGTCCAACGATCCCGACGGCGCGGTTTCCGGCGGGGTTGCGGCGATGTTGGCCGCGATTTCGCCGTCGTATAAACTTTCGACGCTGCCCTCGCCATCGCCCGAACCGGCGGAGTCGCCGCTGGGCACGGGGATTGCGATCGCGGTGGTTGTGATCATCTGTCTTTTTATCGCGTTCATCATCTTTTACGTCATCACGCAGGTGGTGGGCGCGATCCGGTACGGCTATCTCGTGCTGCGCGAGGGGTCGAAGCAGGCCAAGACCGACATGAAGCATTTCTGGTTTTGGGGCAGCGGTGGATTTCTCGGCGGCGTCGCGTCGTCGGGGTTTAGCAGCGGCGGGGGCGGCGACTTCGGCGGCGGATTCTCCGGCGGTGGCGGCAGCTTTGGTGGTGGAGGCGCTTCGGGCGGCTGGTGATCCTCGCGTTGTTGCTGGCCGCCAACACCATCAGCTACGACGTGCTGATTTCGGCCGGACATGAAGGGCGCCCCGCGAGTTGCGCGCGCTTTCCGCAACATCATTGCAATCTCGGCGCGGCCGGCGAACGGGATTGGACGCCGGTCGTGGCGGACGCGGCAACCGAGATCCTGCGCAAGCATGGTATAACCGTAGCGCGGGTACCAGCGGATTTCGACGGCAAGTATAAAGTGCGCGCGGCGGTTTTTATTCACTTCGACGGTGCGGCTCCGCCTTGCTCGAGTGCAGCCTCGATAGGCTATGCGAACAAGTCGGAGGCGCCCGCGGCCCAGGCTTGGCGGAGACTCTACGGGAGTTACTGGCCCTTTGGCTTCGAGCCTGATAATTTTACCGTTGGATTGCGGGAATATTACGCATTCAAGCAAGTTGACGCTAGCGACGCGTCGATGGTCCTCGAATTTGGCGAGGTGACTTGCCCGGCGCAGTATACATGGCTGGCTTCTCGGCTCCATTGGGAGGGAGCATTGACTGCGTATTTTTTGAGCAAGTTGATAAGCAAAGGCGATGTACCTCGCCCCGAGGCGTTCCGCTAACAGGCGACTAAAGCGCGACGTTAGAACGAGTCAGAATGCTCGCCGAAGAACGCGGCGATGGCGGCGCATTTGCGCCGGTCGTTCGGACACGCCTTTTAGAGCGGTTGGCTGCCTCGGCCACCTATCCGATTGCGCTTCTCGTCGCTCCCGCGGGTTACGGAAAGTCCGTCGCCCTAAGAGATTTTCTCGCTTCGTTAAATGGGCTGACCGTACGCTTCGCACTTCGTCCGGAACACGCAACGCTGTTGGGCTTTTTACGCGGTTTCGCCGAGTCGCTACGCGGTCACGCCCCGCACCTCATCACTACGCTAGCGGGCGCCTACGAGCGCGCAGGAAGCTCACCCAAAGCTAGCCTCGACCTGGCGCAGTGGGTTCATGCTCATTTGGAAACGTTCGAAGGCTTGATCGCGGTCGACGATTTGCACGTTGCCGAATGCGACCCTGAGGTTATCCGTTTCTTGACGGCTCTCATTGAACGCACAAAGCCGGCGATTCGCTGGATACTCGCCTCTCGGACGACGACCGGCTTGCCGGTCGGCACGTGGCTTGCCTATCGGGATTCAGATGCGCCCATCGATGAGAGCGATCTACGTTTTACGCACGAAGAAATTGCTGCGGCAGCGTTGAGGCTCGGCGTCGCGATACGCGACGACGAGTTGACCGATCTCCTGGTCCTAACAGAAGGATGGCCGGCAGCGGTGAGTTTTGCCCTGCGGACCTCGACTCGCTCCACTGATTTGCGCAATGTCTCGGCGCTGACGCGAGAGATGATCTATCGCTTTCTTGCTGAGCAGCTGTACTCCAATCTCGACAGCGAAGAGCGTGAACTTCTCGAAGTCGCGATCCAATTGCCATCAATCAACGTCGCAGTCCTCGAGGCCGCTGGCTTCGATCGTGCACTAACAATCGTGGAACGATTGCGTGAGCGAACCGGGTTCGTTTACGGAGAGAGTGCGGGTATTTACCAATGTCACGACCTTTTCCGCGACTTCCTTCGACGACAAAGTGCGATGGCCGGCCGACGATCGCAGCAGATGGTCAATGAGCGGGCGGCGCGAGCCCTCGAGTCAAGTGGCGACGTGGAGCACGCGATCGTGGGTTACGTTGCGGCAGGTTTGCCATCGGATGTCGTGCGCATGCTGGAATTGCACGGTTTCGAATTAATTGAGAGGGCTCGCGGCGACGTCGTTGGCCGCGCGATCGATGCTTTGGACGAACAAACGCGCCGCGAAAGTGCGCGCGTCCTTGCACTCCACGGGGCATTGCAGGCCATCTCGGGAAAATTCCCGCGAGCGGAGTCGCTATTTCGCCGGGCATTGGCACGGGCCGGGGAGGATCGTGAACTCTTGGCGACCACTAGCCTGCGTCTCGCCTCGCTGATGGCGAACCAAGGCGAAAATGCTTCCGACCTGCTAAGCGCAGTTGGTGGCGACTTGAATCAGCATCCGTTCCAAAGGGCGGAGGCACTCTCGCTCATAGCGGCACAGCAAGCCGTTGCCCGGAATGCTGCTGCTGCACACGAAGCGCTAAAACAGCTCGAGCCATTGTTCGACGAACTCGACGAAGGTGCTGTTCAGGCGAAAGTTCTTCATCGTATGGGCATTGCGTTCCATAACCTGGGGATACCGGACAGGGCATTTCGCGTGCTGCGCCAGTCAAGTGACTTAGCGGCCAGTCTGCACCTGTATAGTCTGGCGAGTCGGGCGGACGCCGTTCTTTCTAACGCAGTTCTTCATGAGGAGGACGACGTAGCACTACAACTATCATACGCTGAACGTGCGGCTGGATCCGCGAAGAAGGCGGGGGATGCGTTTGCACTTCAAACTGCTTTGCTGCAGCTTCTAAGTGGACAGATGCGCTTGGGAAACGTAGAGGCCTGCATAGCTCTAGAGCAGCGGCTCGCAACAGTGCATGCGGGCGACGTTGCCAGTTGGTATTTGGGTCTGTTCCGATCGGAGCGTCTGGCATGGGAAGGACGTTTCGGTGAGGCGCATCAATTATTGTCAACGTGCTGGACTCGTATGTCGTTTGATTTTGACCGAAGTATTTACGGCGCGAAATACGCGCTCTTTTTAGCGCTTGATGGAGAAGAGCAACGGTCGCGAGTCGTGGTTAAAGATATTCTGAGCCTGTTGGAGACATCCACGGTAACGGGCTTACATAGAGTCCGGTCAACGACTATTGCGAAAGCGCTTGCAAGTCTAGCCGAGGCGATCAACGGGCGGATCACGGCAGCAGAACGCATACTACGGGGTGTTAAGGCGGAAGGCGACCCAGTGATCTCGGCAATCACTAGCGTGATTGCCGGATTGAACAGTCAGCTTCAGCAGAGATCAAGTATCGGCAGCGATAGAATAAAAGGCGATCTGAATGCCCTAGTCAAGTTGGCCTATGCAGATATTGCCAGGCTATTAACAGCCGTTCACAGCAATGTGGCTGAAAGGTTAAACGACAGAGTTACCACTGGTTTGCTTACAAAGGCCGAACTTGATGTCGTTAGGCTTTTGGCGGACGGTCTCACGCCAAAAGAGATCGCGGCCTGTACCGAGCGAAGCGTTTTCACGATACGCGTTCACATTGCGAACGTTAGCGCTAAGCTTGGCTGCCATGGCCGTTCCGGTGCGGTGCGCAGGGCACAGCAACTGGGGTTACTCTGAGTCTTCTCGCACTTGCGTTTTGCGCAACCTGGCCCAGTGGTGGACACGTCGCGCAACTCAGCCGTACGAGCGGGCACGAGATAGGTCGGCAGGCCGCGACTCGCCTGGTGCCTTCCTTTTACTGCGTCCACGGCTCTCCGAAACTAGCCTTCTGAGGACACCTTCGTCGAAAAGCTTATGGGTTCGTGCGCCACCCAGTTGGCACTCGTCCATGCCATTATTGCGGCATGGACGAGTTTTTTATCGGGGCCGGGGCGCTCCTAACCGCTGGGCCAGCGGCCTCGATCGCTGGGGCGACCCTCCACGCCCAGACGGAACAAGGCCTCGCGAGCCGGGTTCGGGCGGCGGTCGTTGACTTCGAAAGCGCCCAACTCGGTGAGCTGTCGCGGCTGCTAATCGCGGCCGGCGGCTGGGGCGCCGCCCGCTTCCGCACCGAGGTGATTGAGCCGCTGTTGGCGCGTCGCGAATGCGGCCTCGCCGACGTTTTCGCCATCCTGGGCCACGCCGTCCAGGCCGAGGAAGTCCATCTTTTTGCCCGCTGGACGCCCGACCAGCGCACCCTCTTCGGCCTGGCCGAGCAAGGGATTCGGGTCGTCGCCCACCCCCTTGAGGCGATCGGCCAAGCCTCGCTCGTTTCCGGCCAGCGCGTCCATCGGTGGCGCTCGGCCGTTCGCGCTGCCTAGGGCGCATTCAGGTGCCTCACAGGGTGAGACCGCACGATGCAGCGTAGAAATGAACGTTATGCCCAATGCCCGCGTTGCGGTTATCGACGACGACCGTATGGTACGGGAGATGTTGGAACTGGGTCTTTCCCGCGAGGGCTACGAGGTGCGGACGGCCGTGGACGGCCTCGCGGCCCTCGAGCTCGTCAAGGTCTTCGACCCGGAACTCATCGTCCTCGACATCATGATGCCGAAGATCGACGGCGTTACGCTCCTCCCGCGTCTGCGCGAAATCACGCAGGCGCCGATCGTTATGCTCACCGCCAAGGGCGGCACCGAAGACAAAGTCCGCTCGCTGAGCTCCGGCGCCGACGACTATTTGGTCAAGCCCTTCGTCTTTGAAGAGCTGATCGCGCGGCTGCAGGCTAAGCTGCGGCGCCCGCAGCTCATCGAAGAGAACGTGCTGCGCTGGCGCGACATCTCGATCAACCCGGGCACGCACGAGGCCTGGAAGGGCAAAGAGACGTTAGAGTTCACGCAGCGCGAGTTCGATCTCTTGGAAGTTTTCATGCGCGAGCCGCGGCGCGTTTTTAGTAAAGACCATCTGCTCGAGATCGTCTGGGGCCACGACTTCGAAGGGGGCCCGAACATCGTCGAAACGTACATTTCGTACCTGCGCGCGAAGATCGACCGGCCGGGCGAACCGGGCTCGTTTATTCGCACCGTTCGAGGCGTCGGTTACGGTCTGTCCCAGTAAGGGGAAGCTTACCTAAGTGAAATTAGCGTCGCGGTTATCGGCGCTCTACGCGGTGCTCCTCGGAATCACCGTCCTTATCGTAATTCTCGCCTCCTCGATCGCCTTGGTCTTCGAGCTGAGGCGCTTCTCGGCCGATGTGATGATCGCCAAGCACGAAGAGGCGCGCATTCTCGTCGATCAGTACCGGCGCGAAGGCATGTCGCTCACGCAGGCAGCCCCCGAGCTCGTCAATTCGCTGGGCGGCATCGGTTTACGCGTGACGGTCTTCGATCTCAAGGGGCGTTACCTGGCCGGCGACAAGACCTTGCGCCCCAAGGCGCTGGCGGCGGTGCTGGCCGCCGGTGGAATGCAGCACTTTATTCCGCCCTCGATGCGTGGGCCGCAGATCTACACGTATCACTCGACGCGCGGGCCGGTGCGTGTCTACAGTTATCGCGGGCCGTTTCCACCGGTCCCGCCCGATCCCACGAGTCTCGAACCGCTCTCGTTAACCTACGTCGAGGGCGGCTACGTTGGATTCGAACCGTCATTTCCGCTGTTGATGATCTCGCTGATTCCGTATTGGCGAATCGTCGTGACGATCGCGCTGGCAGCGATCTTACTCTCGTGGTTCGTGGGCCGGCTCTTTGCGGGCCAAGCGCTGCGGCCGATCAACGAGGTCAGCGAATCGCTGCGCGCCCTTGCCGACGGCGACTATACGCAGCGCCGCTTCGTTATGGCCGGCGGCGACGAAGTCGCGTCGCTGACGGGTGCTTTCAACGACGCGGCGGCCAGCGTCGCGGCCTCCATGGACCATCGCCGTCACGCCGAAGAGCGCATGCGCCAGTTCGCCGCGGATGCCTCGCACGAGTTGCGTACCCCGCTGACCGTGATCGGCGGCTACATTGACGTGCTGCGCCGCGGCGCCATCGAAGAGCCGCGCATTGCCCGGCAGATTCTCGGCACGATGGCGATCGAGAAAGAGCACATGCGCGGGCTCATCGACCGGCTGATGCGTCTGGCGCGTTTGGATTCCGAAGCAGCGCCGAGCGTCGAGTCTGTGAACGTCGCCGAGCTGTTGCGCAGTCAGGTTGACGCCGCGCGGCGCCTCGACGATCGCCGCGTCATTGACTACAGCGTCGAGGGCGTCGAAACGGTGCAGGCTGACCGGGGCGAGTTGAGTGAGGCGGTCTGGAACGTCATCGAAAACGCGCTCAAGTACGCCCCCGACGCGCCGATCCATCTGCGCGCCGCGCGCAATAACGGCCACTCCACGATTACCGTACGCGACGAAGGCCCCGGCATGTCGGAGTCCGAGCGCCTGCACGCCTTCGAGCGCTTCTATCGCGGCGATCAGCGCGGCGAGATCACCGGCAGCGGCCTGGGCTTGGCCATCGCCAAGCGCGCCGTGGAGCGCGCCGGCGGCGAGATTGCCATTGACAGCGCGCCCGGCCAGGGTACTGCGGTTACGATAACCCTCTAGTTCGGCGAGTCGGCCACCCCGAGCGGAAACTTGAGGCCGTTGGTCGTGCCGAGCGTCGTCTCGATCGTGCCCGCCGGATAACTCATCACCCACACCGTTGGATTGCTAAAGTCAAACGAGTTGGCGAAGAGCAGCGTTTCCTGTTTGTTCAGCGCCAGATGGATGGGCTGGGCGAGTCCGCTTCGCAGCGGCGTTGCACTGCTATACGGCGGCGCGATTACGTCAATGGCGCCGTTGCCTTGGCCGGAAACGCCCTGGTCGGCGACGATCAGGTTGGCGTTCTTGTCTAAAAGGACGCTGCCGGGGAAGACGACCGTCGCACCGAGTTTCTTTGGCGTTTTGGATCCGGCACGAAATTCTTCGAATGCTCCCTGCTGCGATGACGATGCCTTGGCCCGGTAATAGGCCACGAAAATATTGCCCGCATCGTCAACAACAGCTCCCGCCGGGGCGGTGAAGCGGCGGAAGTCAAACCGCCGCACGATATTGTCTTTGCACTGCTCGTATTCGACGATGGCGCCCTTGGAGCCGGAGTTCCAGTCGACCGCAAAGACGTGCCCGTGCTTGTCGGTCGTTACGTTGACCGGATCGGCGAGGCCCGAATAAGTGCAGGTTGGCGACGTCGCGCCCGGTGCGTATTCGGTGACATTCCCGCCGTCGGCGTTGGCGGCGTAGAGATTGCCGTGCTGGTCGACCCATAAGCCATCGCTGGCACTGGTTCCGGAAGTGATGGAGCCCAGCGAATCGTACGTCCCGTTCATAAAGATCAGGATTCCGCCGCCCGGAATGACCAGGTCGGAAACGTATAGGTTTTTGGGAATCGAACCGCCCAGCGGTCGTGCGTTTGCCCGAGTAAGGTTTTGCGTCGATCTGCCGACGATTGAGGCTGATCCCGGTGCACCGCCCAATCGCCAAGCACTAGAGATGCCCGACAACGCGCCGGAGCTTCCCGGTGGTTGAACCGTGGGCGTCGAGCCCGCGCATCCCGCCAGGCTCAGGGCTACGATGACGAGTGCCGGCGCCCATCGCCGGCACGAGTCGTGACTGCCACACCGCATTTCAAACGCTCCTCTTTAGATTGCTGCGCGAAGTTTGGCGAGCGCTTCGCGCGGGGGCTCTTCGCATCATCGCCGATGTCTCATCGGCGGCACTCGCTCATGCCGGATTGTGGGCGTCACCTCGCTTTACAAAGCTGAGCATTCGAGCGTGGTTTCCCGCTTCGAGCGTTTCGAGCGCGCGGCCCAGGAGCGTGGTGGCCTCGCGGCGCTGGTCCAGTGCTTTGGCGGATTCGGCCATCGTCCGTAACGCGAGGCCGCGCACCAGGCCGCGATCGTAATCGCCGCCTTGACGATAACACTCCAACGCTTCGGCTTGCGCGGTCGCGACTTCGCCGAATTGCAGCAGCGATTGCGCGCGCGCGAGCCGCGCTTGAAGTTTAAAACGCGGCGAGAGATGCTCGGTCGCGATTACTTGCGCCGCTAACTCGGCGCTGGGCGCAGGATGGCCGAGCTCGTTGAGAACGTTGGCGACGCGAAGGCGCGCGTGGGCCAGCAGATTCGGCGAGTTGCTGTTTGCGGCAAGCTCGAGCGCGGCGCGTGCCACGGGGACGGCTCGCTGCAGGCCGCTCGCGGCCAGCGCCGTCGACAAGGTCAGGCCGGCGTAAGCAGCGATCATGAAGTTGCCGTCTTGGCGCGCCAGACGCAAGGCGGTCGACGCCAACTCAACGACCTCATGGTTGGGGCCGTCGACCTCCAGTGCGACCGCGGCGCGAATGCCGGCGTACGCCGTCTCGAGATACGCGACGCGACCGGCCAACAGATCGAGCAACGGGCGACACTCGTGCATGAGCAGTCTTGCTTCCGCACCGTAACCGTTGCACGCCAGCCGATTGGCATGGCGAAGCCGCTCGCGCACTTGCGAGTGCAGCCCCGACGCATCAAACTCGTGCACGTACCGGCGCGCGCGTTGAAAAGCGGGACGCGCCAATTGATAGGCATCGATTGCCGCCGGTGCGTGAATTTGCAGGACTGCCGAGGTCAGCTCGAGCGCGCTTTTAGCCTGCTCGCCCTCTGCTGCAGAGGACGGCGACATTTCGACGATCGATCGGCGCGCTTCGCGCAGCACGCGTTCGGCGCCGGCGAAGTCGAAGAGATCGATCATGACCCGAGCCGCATCGCAGAGCGCGCGCACCCGTTTGCCGACGTCGCGGGTGGTGGTAGCCAAGACGAGAAACTTCGTGCATGCGTGGGCCGGGACGCCGGCGAGATCCACGGCGTACGCCGCTGCCTCGGCCGCTTCAAAGAGATCAAGATATAGATAGGTGTGCTTTTCTGCGGGCGGTCTGAGTCGCCGCAAACGCGCACCCAAATCCAGCGTCGCGGCTCGCCGTTCGCGGTAGAAGTGGCGCCGGGAGAGGCCTAGGTCGGCTGCAACTTTCTTGCCGGACTCGCCCCCGATATCGTATCGCAGAAGTATTTCGCGACGCCGTCGCGCGCGCGCCCGATCACCTGCGCCATCCCGCGCCATTGCATCGAGCTGGCGTTCCACAAGCGCTCGAACGTGACCGAGCGTCAGCGCGTTGCGATCCGTGCCGACTAAGGGTTCGATTAAAAGGTTTGCGCACAAGGCCTGCGGCGAGTCGAGGTTCCGAAGCAGGTGGCTAACCTCGACTTCGATCGGCGAACGGCGTGGCGCGGCTCGTGAGGCGGCCATTGGGACGCGCTATTTCGCCGCGCTCGCCGGCGCTCCCAGGCTGGCTTCAGGCTTCCGCGGCTTTTTTCTCATATAATCGCCGCGATTATGGTGCGGCGCAGTGCGGTAGCGGGCGTCTTGGTTGTGCTGGTCTTTGGCGCACTCGTTGCGTTCGCGCGAGCGCAGTCGGAGTCGGGCGAGATCGACATCGTTGTTACCGATACGACGACCAAGCAGCCGCTCGAGTTGGCCCGCGTCTTGCTGCAGGGCCCGGTGATGGCGTCGGAACTGACCGGCAAGAACGGCAAGGTGACCTTCACCGACGTCCCCGACGGCATTTACCGCGCTCGCATCGTCAAGCGCGGCTACGAAGCGCTGACTTCGGCATCGTTCGAAGTACTGAACGGGCGGGTCGTTACCGTGAGCTTTGCCTTGGCGGAGGAGAACAACGGGCTCAAAGTCATCGGCCACGTCACCGCCAAGTCGTCGGCGACCATTTCCAGCAATAGCATTGACGCGAACTCGCCGCAGCGGCGGCTCTCCGACGATCTGGCCGGTGCGCTCAACAAACTCTCGGGCGTCAGCGTCTCGACCTCGAGCGACGACAGCGATGCGACGCAGACGATCTCCCTGGAAGGCCACGACGCCTCGCAGACGCAGCTCACCCTCGACGGCATTCCGCTCAACGCGCCGGGCTCGGCCGGGAACTTAGGAAACTTTGCGACCGATCTCTTCGGCGGTGCCTCGGTGCACATGGGCGCGTCGCTGGGCGGCTTGGGCGGCTCGGTCAACTTCAGCACGGCGCAGCCCACCCTCAGTTGGCAAACGCAACTGCAACTCTCGGTCGGCAGCTATGGCCGCTACAACTACTCGGTTGCCGAGACGGGCTCGGCCGGCAAACTCGGTATCGCCGTGCAAACGGTCAGCCGCCTTTATCCAAGCCTGGTTGACGGCGAGCGGTATCTCGACGCCAGCGGCCTGGATTACGTGCACGACGGTGACAGCAACATTTACGGCAACCTCATCAACGCGCGTTACGAGTTCGGCGACAACAATTCGCTCAGCGCGATGTTTCTCAACTCCTGGCGCAACACCGACGTGGTCTGCCTGCGCTATAACGGCGATCCGCAGACCACGTTGCCCTGCGGGTACGGTCCGGGCAACACCAACACCAACAACGTCCAGATGTACTCCGTTAGCGACAACGCGCTGCTCGGCGCGACCCAACTGCAGACCTCGCTCTTTTCGACTGATACCAGCAGCGTCTTCAACCAGCTGGCGCGATACGTTAACGGTTTGCCGTCGCCCAGCGGCTACTCCAGCGATACGCGCTCGACCGGATACGTCGTCAACGCCACGCTGCCGGCGCAGCAGCGCCACACCATCTCCATTCAAGCCTACGGCTCGTCCTCGCAGTTCGACACCACGCCGCTAACGCCGCAGGTGGCGCAGTACTACAACGGCTCGCAGTCGACCCAGTACAACGTGCTGCAGGCCACCGATACGATCCATTCCAGCGACAAGCTCACGCTCACCGGATCGGCCGGCGTCAGCACCGCGACGGGCAACAGCGGGCTGTCGGAGCTGGCGACGATTGCCGCGGCTTGGAAGCCGACCACGCGCGACACCTACACTGCCTCGTTCTCGCTGGGCGGCGCGGCGGCGACGCAAGGGCGCTCGCAGATTTTGAGCGACCCGGCCTCGCTGCGCTTCGACTGCAACGGCAAAGTGGCGTACGGCAACGCACCGGGCCAAGAGCCGCAGAACAACTCCACCAACTCGGTGCGCGTCGGCTACACCCGCCAGCTCAAGGGCGGCAACGTCGGCTTGACGCTCTACCGCCAGGTGCAGAACAACGTGCTGCTGCCCATCTATGTCAACGGCACGGTGCTCAACGCGCTGGGACAACTTCCCTACGGCTATCTGCAGCAGGTGGCGGCGATCTATAACTCGCCGGCCGGCTGCAACACGCCGCCGAGCACGCCGTTCTTGGCGCAGCAGCTCTACTTCACGACGCCGGTCTCGGGCGTGCAGCGGCTCTATCAAGGCGCCGAAGCGACCGGATACTTTACGCTCGGGAACCTGGTGGTGCAGGCGTATTACAACCTGACCGGCGCGACGGCGGAGTCGAGCAACTTTTACTTCGACAATCCCTATGCGATTACGATTCCCGGCGAGCAGCTGCCCAACGTGCCGTTGCAAAAGGCCGGCATCGTGCTGGATTATAAATCGCCGCACTCGATCTTGGAGTGGCTGGCCGACGCGCAGCACGTCGGTTCGAACAATCCCAACAACTTGCCGGCCTATACGACCGTGGATGCGGGCGTCACCGCGCAACTGCACTACGGCACGATCACGCTCGCCGGGAGCAACCTCACCAACACGTATTCGGGGATCTTTTCCAGCCCCGCTAACGCGGTCGCGTTCACGACCGCCGGCGGCTACGTCATTCCGAACATCGCGCGGCCGCTGACGCCGCTCACCGTTTCGGCAACGTATTCGGTGAAGTTCGGAGAAGGCGTCGTCTCGCAGACGGCGTCAACATTCCGGCCGCGCGGCGGCGGCGGTGGTGGTGGCGGATTCTTTGGCGGCGGCGGTGGTCCGGGCGGGCCGGGCGACGGCGGGCCCGGTGGCCCCGGCGGAGGCGGTGGTGGCGGTGGAAACGGTCGCGGCTTAGGCTCGCTCTTCTCGCCGTTACCGCAGACGCCGCCGGCCGAACCGTTTGCCGTCGGCGGCAACGCGACGACGTGCAGCGCCGACAACGCACCCAAAGCTAAACAACTCGCGTCGGAGCTGCAAGCGTTCGTGGCGCAGATCGAGGCAAAGCGCACCGCGTCGGGTTACCCGGCGACAATGGCGGCGCCGGCGCTGGCCGATGCGACGATCACCTATCACGGGCTTGGCACTACCTACGCGCTGGCGATAATTCCCAAGGCACCGGGCATGCTACGCGCGATCGCCGGCTGTATGCCGATCCACATCGCGCGCGCCGACGACGTCACGCAGCACAAACTCTTTGCGCCGAGCAGTCCGCTCTTCTTCGTGCCGCAGCTCAACTTTATGCCGGCCGTCGGGATGTACTTCGTCGCGCGCCAGCAGCAGGCCGGGCAAGAGTCGTTCCGCGTCTACGCGCTGCCGACGTCGCCGCCCAAGGATCCGTTCGAAATACGAACCGCCACGACGTGCACGGCGGAGGCGCGAGGCCTGGCGACGCCGGCGTTGGGCGAGCTGCGCGCCTACTTCGCCAATGGAACCGCGGCGGCCAGTTGGACGATCACCGCGCACATCGCCAAGGGCGGCGCGTGGTACGAGCTGCAGCCCGGCGATCCAACGGTGATTGCGGCGATGCTGGCCTGCGGGCGCGTGGCGGCCACGACGGCCGACGATCTGGCCAAACTCGGTTTCGACGGCAAGCCCGTTCCCGAGCTGAACTACGCGCCGAGTTTAGGCCTGTACCTCATTCGCCCGAACTTCCGGCAGAATCAACAGCAGCCGCCGCAGCCCCCGCCGTAATCTCCGGCGAACGGCCGGCCTGCCGCGCGCGTTCAACCATCTCGCGCATCCGCGGATGCTCGCCCGGAATCGTCGCGACCCACGTTTCGAAAGGCGGCACCGGCCGGCCGGTGCGAAAGAGAAAGTACCAGACGTTCATCTCGCCCATGAAGGAGAAGCGCTTCTTAAAATCTTTCGCCAGCGCCGCGTACGAATCGAAGGAGCGCAGGTAGGCAGCGAGGCTAGCAAACTCGCGCTCGGTTTCGAGTAGAACCCGAGCGTTACGGATTACGGCGTGAACCTTTTTGGGCATGCGCAGGATTCCGGCGGTGGCCAGGACGCGCTCGACGTCGAGGTCGTCGTACAGTGCGACGCGGGCCGGATCGAACTCGGCAAAGGCTTGGCGGTACGCGTCCCAATGCTCGGCGATCTGCGACCAGCGTACGCCCGCCTGGAACACCGCCCGCGTCATCACTTCGAAGTAGTCGGCCGCCGAGGCGGGCTCGATTACTTCGGGGATTGTCTCGGCCACGATACTTCCTGCGCCCCAATTTCTCCTAGGACCTTCGGCAGGGACCCGCATGCCAAAAGTCGCAGAAGCGCCAGACCAAATTGCTGCTCTCGTCAACTTGGTTGTCGGTAGAGTCTAAGGAGCTTCTGGTTTCGTGTACGTAGATGAAGAGCTGACCTGCGTGGACTGTGGACGCCCGTTCGTTTTCAGTTCGGGCGAACAAAAATTTTACGAGCAAAAGGGCTTCCAGAATAAGCCCAACCGCTGTCCCGACTGCCGTCAGGCGCGCAAGGCGATGCGCGGGAACGGCGGCAACGGCGGCGGCGACCGCACCGGACGTCCCCGTGAGATGTTCACGGCGACGTGCAGCGGCTGCGGCGGCGTGGCCGAGGTGCCGTTTAACCCGCGCGGCGATAAACCGGTCTACTGCCGGGACTGCTTCGCCTCGCGACCGTCATATCGCTGAACCCGCGCACCCCATCAAGGCCTAAGCCTTCGTACGACGCCGTCATTATCGGCGGCGGCCATAACGGTTTGACTTGCGCCGCGCTCTTAGCGCGCGCCGGTCACTCCGTTGCGCTCTTCGAACGGCGCGACGACGTCGGCGGCGCGGCCGTCAGCGAGACCGGTATCTGGCCGGGCTACACGCTCTCGACGGCATCGTACGTCCTGAGCTTGCTCGATCCGTGGCTCGTCGAAGAGCTGGATTTGCGCGGGCGCGGCCTTTCGTTTTATCGCAAGGACCCGTACGCGTTTTCGCCGCTGCTCGACGGGCGCTCGCTGCTGCTGGGGACCGATAGCGCGAGCAACGCGCGCGAGATCGGCGCCTTCGACGAGCGCGACGTTGCCGGGTTTGCGGCGTACGTCGAGCGCACCGATCGGTTGGGCCGGGCGCTCTTCGATTCGTTCTCCGATGAGGAACCGCGCTTCGATCGTTTCGATGCCGAGACGCAGGCGTTGTTGCGCGGCTCGGCCGCGGATTTGGTCGAGCGTTACGTCAACACGCCGGTGCTGCAAGCCGAGCTGGTCAACGACGGGCTGATCGGAACGTATCTCGGTCCGCGCGACGCGGGCACGGGGTACGTGTTAGCGCATCACCTTGCCGGACGCGTACTCGGCACGCAGGGCTCGTGGGCCTACGTGAACGGCGGAATGGGCGCGGTGTCGCGCGCGCTCGCGGCCGCGGCGGTGGAGTATGGCGCCGATATTTTTCCGGCGGCGGCGGTTCGGCGTGTCCTTACCGGCGACGACGGAAGGGCCGAGGGCGTCGAGGTCGCGGTCTATCCGGAAGAGTACGACATGTCGCAGACCCACATCCATCGCTTTACCGTGCGGGCAAAGGCGGTGGCGTCAAACGCGCATCCGCGCACGACGTTCCTCGACTTGCTCGATGAATCGTTATTGGACGGAGCGTTCGTCGAGCGCGTAAAGAGTTGGAAGACGGTCGGGCCGTCGCTGAAGTTGAATCTCGCGCTGGGCGAGCTGCCGAACTTTACCAGCCGGCCGGGAACGAATCCGCAGCCGCACCATCGGGCAACGATTCACGTCGCGCCGACGGTCGATTACTTACAGAAAGCCTACGAAGACGCGCGTGCGACCGGCGAGAGCGACGAGCCGCTCATCGAATGCTTTCTGCAGACGCCGACCGATCCGTCGTTGGCACCACCGGGCAAACACATCCTCTCGGTCTTCGCGCAGTACTTTCCGTACGATCGGCAGAGTGGGTGGTCGGATGCGAAGCGCAACGCCGCTGCGGATAAAATCGTTTCCATCCTCGCGCGGTATGCGCCCAATCTTCCCAATGCGATCGAGCATCGGCAGGTGCTGGCGCCGCCCGATCTCGAGGCGCGCTTCGGATTGACCGGCGGCCACATCTTTCACGGCGAGCTGCTGCCGGGGCAAATCTATGAAGACCGATTTGCAACGCGCACACCGGTGCCGGGACTTTACCTGTGCGGTTCGGGCGCGCATCCGGGTGGCTGCGTGAGTGGTTTTCCGGGGAAGCGCGCCGCAGCGGCGATCACGCGTGATTTGGCGCGCTGCGGCCTTCGCCAACATTAAGGCCGCCGGCGAAGATTTGGCCGGCTAAGTGCCCCGCTTCTCAGCGACCTCTAGGCCAGTCGCTTTTACAATAGGGCTATGCAACCATGGCCGCCGCGGAGCGCCTTAATGCCACCCCCTCTCCCGGCGAACAGCGACGTATCGTGGCGGCCCATTTTGGTGGACCCAGCGTGATCTGACCTAGCGAGCGGGCATGTGCGGGGGCCGAGCCGCTTCGGCGAACGCCCGCACCAGCCGCTCGAGACCATCGCGATCTCCGCGCGAAAAGCGCGCGATTCGCGGACTATCGCAATCAAATACGCCGACTATCGTGCCGCTCATAACGAGCGGCACGACTATTTCCGAACGCGACGCGGCGTCGCAGGCGATGTGGCCGGCGAACGCCTCGACGTCATCCACGACCTGCGTTGCCCGCTGGGCCGCCGCCGCGCCGCAGACGCCGCGGCCCGCCGGCAGCCGCACGCAGGCGGGGCGGCCGGCGAACGGCCCCACAAGCAGATCGCCCGACGGCGTCAGCAGATAAAAGCCGGCCCAGTTGACGTCGGGCAGTTCGTGATAGATGAAGGCGGCGAAGTTGGCGGCGCCCGCTACAAAGTCGTCTTCACCGGCCAGCAGCTCGCGCGCTTGACGCTCGAGCAGATCGTAATCGGGTTGCGTCAGGGCGAGTACGGATTGGGGCTATAGATCGGCTTGCGCGAACCGTCAACCGTCACCGTGCGCCAGGGCTGTGTCGTTTGTTTATGCAGCAAGTCGAAACGCGAGCCTTCGGCGCCGATGTGCGAGACGTGCACCGTATACTTGAACGGTTTCCCGGCGGGGAGTTGGGGCATCGTGTCGGCGCGTATCAGATAGGCGCCGTGCGATCCCGGCACGTTGAGCACGGTGGCCATTCCGTCGGGATCCACCACTACCGCACTGCCCTCGTCAATGCCGAGTCCGTAGACGACGCGCACGCCGGGAAGAACGTTGTCGTGCAGGATGCGGGCCAGAAAGACGATCGTGCGGCCGATGCGGTCGCGCACGACTAAGTGGGTGTCGGTGATGGTGTCGGTGAGGGCCGGCCACGCAAAGAGTCCCGTCGTAAAACTGATGCGCGGTTCGAGCGGATTGTTCACCGCATCTTTGGTGTGCGTTTCCACATTGAGCCGATCGCCGGCAACCGAGTCGTACACCACCGCGCCTTGAATAGCCAAGCCCGCACTTCCGCCGCCGACGACGCCGCCACGCGCGTAAACGCGTTTCACGGCTTCGATGAGTGCCGAACCTTTCCAAATCACGTAGTTGGCTTGATCGCCGCCCGCAAAGTAAACGGCGTCGGCTTTATCCACCACCGGCGCGACGGAGTCGATCTGTTCTTTGGTCGAGCACGGCGGAATCAGCGCCGTTTGCACCGAGGCGAAGTTACCGGCTTTAAACGAACGCGCGTCATCCACGTCGGCATCCGAGGCGCGCAGGATGACGACGTTGCCCCCGCGGCGAGTCCCATCATCGCCGAGAAGGCGGCGGTGCAGCCAGCGCAAGGTCGACTCCGGCGCGTCGGTCATTCCGCCGCCGTCGAGCACGAGGCCGGGGCCGTGGAGATGAGCGACGGCTTCGTACGTGCCGTGTCGGGGAAAAATCGTGAACTGGCAGGCGGCCTGGGTGCGGGAGGTCGCCGCCCCGACCATTGCTAAGGTCACCAGTAAACAAAGGGGGCCAAAAATGCACCGCATACCCACTCTCATTCTCCTACTCGCGGTCGTTTCATCGTGCGGAGGTTCCGGCAACCCGCCGGCTCTGCGCGGCGCCGCGCCGACCAGCCTCGGCCGCGTTTCGCCGGCCGCACCTGTTGTCGGCGGTTGTCAGATCTTTCCGGCTGACAACCCGTGGAACACGGACATCTCCAACTATCCGCTCGATCCGCTGTCGTCGCAGTACATCAACGCATTGCCCGGAAATCTGCATCCCGATTTTGGCGAGAATCCGGACTACGGCATTCCCTTCAACATCGTCCCGAGCGACCAGCCGAAAGTACCGGTAACCTTCCGCTACAACTCGCAGAGCGATCCCGGTCCGTATCCGATTCCGCCGGACGCGCAGATCGAGGGCGGGAAGAACTCCAAAGGCGACCGCCACGTTCTGGTGCTGCAGCAAGGCAAATGCCGTCTCTACGAAATGTGGGATGCCTATCCCGTCAATAGCGGCGAGAGCTGGCAGGCGGGTTCGGGCGCCATCTTTCACTTAGACAGCAATAAACTTCGGCCCGACGGATGGACCTCGGCCGACGCTGCCGGATTGCCGATTCTGCCCGCGTTGATAAAGTGCGACGAAGTGGCTAACGGCGAAATCGACCACGCGCTGCGCGTAACGTTTAGCGAAACGCAGCAAGGCTACATTCACCCGGCAACACATTACGCCAGCAATAGTCGCAAGAAGACGTTGCCGCCGATGGGACTGCGCTTGCGAATGAAAGCCTCGTACGATACATCCGGCCTCCACGGGCAGTCGGCCGTTATCGCTGCCGCGATGAAGAAGTACGGCATGTTCGTTGCCGACAACGGCTCGAATTGGTACTTCCAAGGCGAGGGCGGCACAAACTCGACGTGCTGGGACGACAACGATCTCGACCAACTCAAGAGCGTTCCGGGAAGCGCCTTTGAGGTAGTCAAGACGGGGAAGATCAGACGCAAGTCCGACCGGTAAAGGGGGAGGGGCTTGACTGGAGCCCTCCATCCATGTACCATCCGTGTGGATGGCGAAGGACGAGACGAAGCGGCTTCGGGGTGAATCCGAAAAAATCACGATTAATCTCGGATTTGTCGATTTGGGGCAGATCGACCTGATCGTTTCGGACGGCTTTTATGCCAACCGCACCGATTTTATCCGCACCGCCATTCGCAACCATCTGGACAAGCATAAAGAGGCGCTGGCGAAGTCGGTCGAGCGAAAGAACTTCGGCCTAGGATTGCACGACTATAGCCGAGCGTTTCTCGAAGAGCTCAAGAGAACGGGCCAGACCGTAAACATCCGCGTCATCGGGCTCGTTCGCATCGCGGACGACGTCAGTGCAGAGCTCGCACGCTCTACGATCGCCTCGGTCGCCGTCCTGGGCGCGTTTCAGGCAAGCCCCTCCGTCAAGGCCGCCCTTTCTGAGCGCATTTCTTAACCGACTGGAAAAACCTTAAAATGAAAACGCTGCCGTATCGCGATATTGTGACCGCGACGAATCTGACGCGTGCCGGAAGCCTTACCGAAGCGACTCGTTTGATACAAGCAGCATTGGGCGGGACAACCGCGCCGGTCGAAAGCCCTTTATTGAAGACCGTCACGGCAAAAGAACAAGCCCGCGGATTTTTTGCTCGAACGTATCGAAGCCAGGCCGGCACGCGGGCTTACAAGCTTTTCGTACCGAGCGGCTACAACGGTCAGCTATGCCCGCTGATCGTGATGATGCATGGTTGCACGCAATCGGCTGAGGATTTCGCGGCGGGCACGCGCATGAACGAACTGGCAGAAGAAGCGACATTCCTCGTCGCTTACCCGGAGCAAACGGCGTCGGCGAATACGCAGAAATGTTGGAATTGGTTTAAGCGCGGCGACCAGCAACGCGACCGCGGGGAGCCGTCGCTCATCGCCGGCATCACGCGCCAGATCATGCACGAATATACGATCGATCGCGAGCGCGTCTACGTGGCCGGGATGTCGGCCGGGGCTGCTGCGGCGGCGGTTCTCGGAGCGACCTATCCGGATATCTACGCAGCGGTCGGAGCGCATTCGGGGTTAGTATGCGGTCTCGCGCAGGACGTGCGCTCGGCGTTCGCCGTGATGAAGAGCGGCGACGGTCCTCGGCGCAGCCCCGAAACCGACGTACCGATCGCGACAATCGTCTTTCACGGCGATTGTGATACGACCGTCAACAAGGGCAACAGCGATCGCTTTGCCGACAACCTGTTGATGCCCGCGTACGCGAAACGAATAGAAGAAGGACGAGCGTCGGGCGGTCACGCCTATACGAAAACCGTTTATACGGACGCAAGCGGCCGCAGCGTACTCGAGCAGTGGATCGTTCACGGCGCCGGTCATGCCTGGTCGGGAGGGAGTTCCGCAGGATCCTACACTGACGTGCGAGGGCCGGACGCAAGCCGCGAAATGGTGCGATTCTTTCTTGCGCATCGGCTTGCCGAGTGAGCAAGAGCGAAAGAGGCCCGGCAGATGCCGGGCCCCTTTTTTTGAGGTTGTCGTTTTGGCGAACAGTTACGGAGAGAGCGCGATTCCGAGGTATAGGATGGCGCCGCTGCCGTTGTCGCAGTCACTTGGGGTGAACCCAATGCAGTAGACGTCGGTGAATTTCACCTTTTGCGGTTTCTTGGGCGTCTTGCCCTTATAGTCAATGTACTGGTAGGTCGGGTTGCCGGGATCCGGATAGAAGTAATCGTCGAATTTCTTGTCGACCTTACTGTTCTTGTTTTTCAGGATATACCCGACGTTATATAATGGCACGCTGCTTGACGTCTGGACGTAGGGTCCGCTGTTGCCAGGGATTACGTAGAAGCAGAAGCTGTACTGCGTTCCGCACTCCGGACCCGAAAGTATTTTGACGCCGGGCAGCGTGTGAATCGCCAGCTGGTGGCCGTGACTCGAGACCACAGCTTGCGCGGCCGACGACGGAAGGGCTGGTGACGTGCCGCTGCCGCCGCCGCACGCCGAGAGTGCTATGCTCGCAACGAGGGCGGCGCTAGCACCGAGAAGGCTTAAACGCATGGTTTGACCTCCGTAGAAGTGCGCCCGTCAGACGGCGGGTCGCCCCCAGACGATGCGAGCCCACGCTTGTATTCCCCTCCCGGACAAGGAAAACTCGAGCGGGAAATTTGCCTAGTACGAGTGGACGCAGGACTGAGAAGCGTTGCTGTACATCGGCTGCGAGCTGTACGATTTTTTATGGAACGGATCGTTCTGAATGTTCTGCCAGGCGCAGATGTCGCCGATCTCGCCGTACTGGTTGTTGTACCAGCCGCGGGGCGGGTTGGGATCGGTGACCGACTCGGCATATTCGTGCCCTTCGACGATGGTCACGCCTTCGTCGATAGCGATCTCGTCGGACGGCGGCGAGATGACGTTGGAGCCGCAGTCGTTAGCATCGGGCATATACGGAAGATTGGTGTACGAGACCAGCTTACCGCTGTAACTCGCGGCGCTGTGATAGGCGCAAAAGGACGAACCGAAACCGCTCGAGCTGCGTCCGTGCGGCGTTGCGACGACGTACGAGCCGTTGGGATCGTAGCCGAAATGGGCCACACCGGCGAGCGCCTCGGCCGCGACTTGCCCGTCGGTGGGATGCAGCGGGACGGCGTTGCCATCGTCTTCCCATACGCCGCCGAACTGTTTCTTTGGATTGGTGATGTAGATGGTGTTGCTACTGGAGACTTCGCTGTACTGGGTGTAGATGTTGTTGAGCGGGCTGCCGCCGATCACTTTGCCGTAGTTCTCCAAGAGTTTCTTGACATTGTATTGGTCACCGTACGTCTTGTAACCCCAGAAGATGAGGTACATCTTTGGCTTTACGAGCACCGGACCGTTGCCGTAGACGAGCAGGATGGCCGGCGGTTTGGTGCGCGAAGCATTTTTTGCCGTCGCCATATAGTGCGGCGAGTGATAGAGCACGCCGCCTTCGTTAATCCAGCCGGGCGCCGAGAGACCAACGACGTGCGATTGGGTTTGGGCGATTTGGCCGCCAAACGGCGTCACACCGTTGGCCGAGCATCCGCCGATGGCGATTAGCGACGCGCAAGCGGCGATGCCGGTAAATTTATTCATGAGTGCCTACCTCGAAGAGCAGCTAGTAAAGCTAGCGAGTTGAGTTAGGCGGAGTTTTGTTAGGGGGCAGCCCTTCCCGTGGATTGTGCGCGCGCGGTCAGGTTTTCGTCATTTTAGGCGTGGAGGTCGCGGGCGATTTGTTCGTGGCGACGATTGCCGGTTAGCCGCGCGGAGAGTTCGAGCGCACGACGCTGGTCGGCGATGAAGCCGCCGCGCGAGAGTAAGTGCACGGCGGACTCGGCGTCGGCGCGAACGTCTACGCCTAAGCGCTCGCCGGCTAACGCCCGGCTTAAGAAAGCGTACCCCAGATAATGGGTTGACGTTTTGCGGCGCTGAAAGGCGACGATGCCGCGAGAGGCCGAATCAAACGTCGCCGCCGCGTCGCTCCGGGCCCAATGAATGCGTCCTTCGACGATCTCGGCAATCGTTCCGAGCAGCGAATCCGGCGGCACGAGGCTGCGTGCTTCGCCGATATGCGTCAGCGTCTCGTCGATTTTTCCGGCAAAGACTTGCACGCGCGAGGTGATGTAGTGCGTGCGGCACAGAGGGTCTCCCGAAAGCACCGCGCGTCCGAGATCGAGCGCGTAGCGGACGTCGTTAAGCGCCGCTTCGGTATCGCCGGCAAACTCGTGCAGAACGCCCGATGCCAGCCTGGCTAAGACTTCTTCGCAAAGCAGGCCGTTGGAACGCGTCAGCAGCAGCGCCTCGTCGGCGTCGCGGCGCGCCTCGGGCAGCGAATCGGGAAGCGCGGCTTTGGCAAACGCGCGATTGATATAGGCCAGCGTCAGCTCGACCAGCGGCACGTCGCCGTTGGAACGGCGCAACAGTTTCTCGGCAAACGTCAGCACGTCAACGGCGCGCTGCGGCGAGCCTCCCTCCTGGTGCAGCAGCCCGAGGAAGACGGCATCGCCGGCAACGGATCGCAGATCCTCGGCACCGACGGCGGCGGGCGACTTGCGCAGGTGGGGCGCGAGCGCCGCTTCGCAGTGCGCCAGCGCCTCTTCGTAAAGCCCGTACCAATAGGACACATAGCCTTGCGTCATGCGCAGGCGACGACGCGCGAAGCCGCGATCGGCTTCACCTAAACGCGCCGACTCCGCGGCGATGCGTTCGATGACGGTGCGGGCGCCGGCGAAGTCGCCGGTTTGGCAGGCGGCCATGGCCTGCAGCGCGGCGAGCTCGATACGCTCGCGAGCCGTGAACGAAACGTTCTCGGCGCGGCGGATGGCTTCGACGGCACGCTGCGCGTGTCCGTAGCGCAGCAGGGTGGCGATCAAGTCGAGTGCGGAAAGCCGTTCGGGCATTCGCGCCGAGAGGTCGCTCTCGCTGGCCTCGATCATCTCGATCATGCGCCGCCGAATGCGGTAGAGGTGGCGCTCGGAGATGTTGAGTGCGGCGGCGATAGCCTTATACGACGAGCCCTGGATCTCGGCGCGTTCAAAGACTTCTCGTTCGAGTGAGCCGTCGGGCATCATCGAGCTCAAGCGCAGTAGTTCTCGCGAGGCGCGGTCGGTCGATCGGTATTGGCCGCGCCGTTTACGGAGATCGCGAATGCGCCGGAGCAGGTCCTGATCCACGGCTCGATCGTTATTCGCCATCAGTACTCAGCGGCTCGCTGCCGTCATGTTTTGGTCAGGTGAGGGGGTTGCCTGTGCGCCGGCTGACCGAAGCCTGACTGCCCGCCGGTGGGGCGAACTGGGGGCACGAAGGGCAGAAGTACCGTGGGAACGTTGGGTCCGTTCACGGCGGTTCCAGGCCCCAGCCGATGACGGCTCCTCCCGAGCTCGGACTGGGGCCTCCCCGCGCCAGCGGCCATCTTAGCGGTGGGTCTTCATCCAGATGAGCGAGATTACCACGAGCAGCAGCGCGGTAGCACATAGCATCCCAGTTGCCGTAACTATTGCCATCGGCAAGCTCATATTGATCCCCCTTCCGACTGCCAGTTTTACGGGCGATCGGCACATGGTGTTTCGCTAGATTCGCCAAGCGCCGATGCCGGCACGGGCATCTTGCAATGCCCCCAGCCCTGTGCTATAGTCCGCTGAACATGCACGTTCGTACCTCGGCGTATTACTATTATTATGGCTACTTCGAAGGAAGCCGGCTAGGTACGCCATTGCTATAACGAACGAGTTCGTCAAAATGCAAAGCCGCCTCGCCGACAGCGAGGCGGCTTCTTTTTTTACCAAACATGCAAGGAGAACGCCCGTGATTGCCCTGGCCCCGACCACTACCGATCTCGACGAGTTCGAAGCAGCCGTCGCGCAGAGCATCGACACCCACCCGATCGTGCGGCACAACGGCTATACGAGCTGGTTCTCACGGGGTGAGGCGAGCCTCGAGCAACTGCGCGACTTCACCGTTCAGTTCTCGGTGTTCAGCCATCTCTTCATCGAAGCGCAGCTGCGCAAATGCATCAACGCCCCCGACCTGCAGAGCTATCGGGCAGGCAAAGAGATTCTGATGAACGAGCTAGGCGTGGTCTTCACGCCATCGGGGTCGGTCGAGGGCGGGACGTTCCGTTTTACCGCCGGTCACTTCGAGTGGCTCTCGCAGTTCGCCGCCGCGATCGGGCTGGAATGGCAAGAGATCGGAAAGCGCCGGCTGGGGCGTGAATCCACGCTGGCCTTCTGCGACGCGCTCAAGCATTGGTACGGATCGGAAGATGAATCCACTGCCGCCGGCGCCTCGTACGCCATCGAGCACTGGGCTGCCGCCGGCTTTTGGAAGCAGCTGATCGCGGGGCTGCGCGGCATCAAGTCAGAGCGGCTGCCCGACCTTCCCTTGGGTTTCTGGACGTGGCACGATGCGCTAGAAGAGACGCACGCCGCACACACCGACGACGAGCTGCGCGAAGCGTTTGCCAAGCCGGGCTTTTCGCCGGACCGCTTTCTGGTCGCCGGAGAGGCGATTCTCGATGCGGTCGCCGGCTTCTGGAACGGTTTAGAGCAGGCACGAGGGGGACAGGTCGCGCGTTAGTTAGACGATATGCTTCTCAGTATCGTTCTAGCTCTCGCGGGGTCGGCGCCGTCGTTCGACTACGATGCGGCGGCGCCGACAAATCTTCAGGTCTCCGGAGACGCGGTCACTTTCTCCGGCGCGCACGGGCGCAAAGTCAGCGGCGTACTCTACCGCGCGGCAACGCCCGGCCGGCACGCCGCCGTGCTGTTCGTTCACTGGCTCGGCGATCCGGCGACGACCAATCATACCGAGTTTGACGCCGACGCGCGCGCTTTGGCGGCGCGCGGCGCAGATTGTTTGCTCGTCGACGCGATGTGGTCGAAACCGGATTGGTTTGAAACGGGGCGCACGACAGCTACCGACGCGCGCGATTCGATCGATCAAATCATCGATCTGCGCCGCTCCCTCGACGTGCTGCTGGCACAGCCCGACGTCGATCCGGCGCGCGTAGCGTACGTCGGGCACGACTTCGGCGCAATGTACGGTGCGGTGTTGGCGGGCGTCGATCCGCGGCCGCGCTACTTCGTGCTGATGGCCGGCGTCGACAGCTTCTCCGACTGGTATCTGCTGGGGAAGAAACCGGCCGACGTGAAGAGCTACGAAGCGGAGATGGCACCGTATGCGCCCACTGCGTGGCTAGCAAAATCCACGGCGCTGGGCTTTCTCTTTCAGTTCAGCGCGCACGATCGGTACGTTAGCGCGGCGCAAGCTGCGGCGTTCGCGCAGGCGGCTCCGCTGCCGCGCGGCGTCTTTTATTACAATAGCGACCATAGCTTGGCCGTGCCCGACGCACGTACCGACCGCTTGGCGTGGCTGATGAGCAGGCTGCTGTTTATACCTGGGCGCGCTCTGGGAAAATAAGGGCATGGTTGATTTGTATCAGTGCACCCAATGCCAGAGCCCCTTCGTGGCCGCCGACGACCGTTTAATAGAGATGCGTAGCGGTCGTTGTCTCGATTGCGCCAAGGCCGATCTGCTCGCGCAATTCGGGCTCCCGCCCGACTTTCTCACGCGTAGTTTTGGACTGGGGCCGTAGGCTTAAAACTGGCGCAAGGTGGCCTTTGCTCTCGGGCGAACCTTCCAAGCCCCCTCTTCGCCTGGCGAAGATTTTACGCATTGAGGAAAGAGAGAGCAACCGAGAATGGCTTCGAAGAAACCGAACTTCCTGATTCTCTGGGGCGACGACATCGGCATCTGGAATCTCAGCAAGTTCAGCAACGGGAGTATGGGATACCGAACCCCCAACATTGACCGGGTCGCCAATGAAGGCGGCCTTTTTACTGACTATTATTCGCAGCAGAGCTGCACGGCGGGCCGTGCCTGCTTCATCACCGGACAGAACCCCATTCGAACGGGTCTTACCAAAGTCGGCATGCCCGGCGCGACGGTCGGTCTTCAGAAGGAAGATCCAACGATCGCCGAGCTGCTCAAGCCGCTCGGTTATGCAACGGGCCAGTTCGGCAAAAACCACTTAGGCGATCGCAACGAGTTCCTGCCGACGGTACACGGCTTCGATGAGTTTTTCGGCAATCTGTATCATCTCAATGCCGAGGAAGAACCGGAGCTGCCGGATTATCCGAAGATGCCGTGGTTCAAGGAACAGTTCGGACCGCGCGGCGTCCTGCGCTGCTCGGCCACCGATAAAGATGATGCGACGGTGGACCCGCGATGGGGGCGCGTTGGAAAGCAGACGGTCGTCGACACGGGGCCGCTTACGAAGAAGCGGATGGAGACGATCGACGAAGAGATCACCGCCGCCGCGATCGAGTGGTTGGAGAAGGTAGCCAAATCCGACCAGCCATTCTTTATGTGGTATAACGCGACGGCGATGCACTTCCGCACGCACGTCGCCGAAAAGAATCTCGGCAAGAGCGGTCAAGATCCGTATAGCGATCGCATGGTCGTGCACGACGAGCAGATCGGAATGATTCTCGATAAGCTCGACGAGCTGGGCCTCGCCGATAACACCATGGTGATGTATTCGACGGACAACGGGCCGGAGAACGATACCTGGCCCGACGGCGCGAACACGCCGTATCGCGGTCAGAAAGACTCGAATTGGGAAGGCGGCTGGCGCGTACCGTGCTTTATTCGCTGGCCCGGCGTCATCAAGCCCGGCAGCGTGTATAACGAGATCGTTTCGCACATCGACATGTTCCCGACGATGTTAGCCGCCGCCGGTAACCCCGACGTAACCGAGCAGCTGCTCAAAGGCACGACGGTGGACGGGAAGAAATTCAACGTGCATTTGGACGGATATAATATGATTCCGTACTTCTCGGGGGATACAAAAGAGAGCCCGAGAGACGCGATCGTATATTTCAGCGATGACGGCGACATCATCGCGGTGCGGGTCGGCGACTACAAGTTCAACCTGTCGGTACAGCGCGCCAATCAAATGCAGCAGTGGGCGGAGCCCTTCGTAAAGCTGAGGGTGCCGCACATCGTTAATCTGCGGCGCGATCCGTTCGAGCGGGCCGACTTCAACTCGAACACCTATTGGGACTGGTGCGTCAATCACGTTCCGCAGATGTACTTGATGCAAGCGGTCATCGCTCAACAGATTGACGGTTTCGCCAAGTTCCCGCCACGGCAAAAACCGGCATCGTTTAACTTGGATTCCGTCATGGAGCAAGTGAAGACGCCGCACGGCTAAGATGTCTGATCCTGCGGCGGCCGAAGCCGTCGGTAAGCGGGTGGGTGACTTTTACGAGAGTCACCCTTACCCGCCGCCGGTAGACGACCTCGACGCTTACCGCCGCACGTGGGACGACCGGCGGAGGCGCGCCGATTCCCACCTTTTTTGGCCCAGCGACGAGTTTCGAGCCGATCGAAGCATCTTAGTCGCGGGGTGCGGCACCGTCCAGGCCGCACACTACGCCGTGCGCTGGCCGCAGGCTCGCGTCGTCGGGATCGACGTCAGCGACCGGAGCATTGCCTTCGAGCGGGAGCTGAAGAAGAAGCATTCGCTCGAAAATCTCGAGCTGGACCGAATTGGGATCGAAGAAGCCGGATCGCTCGGTGTGCAATTCGAACACGTCGTATGCACGGGCGTACTTCACCATCTTGCGGATCCTGCGGCGGGGTTGAAGGCGCTGAGAGAAACGCTCGCACCCAATGGTGCGATGCACGTAATGGTCTACGCACCCTTTGGTCGTGCCGGCATCTACTTGCTGCAAGAGTATTGCCGGCGGCTCGGCATCGGGTTGACGAGCGAAGATATCGACGAGTTGGCCGCCACGCTTAAAGCGCTCCCGCGCGACCATCCGCTCGCGCCGTTATTGATGCGGTCGCCGGATTTCGCGAGCAAAGCCGGCCTCGCCGATGCTCTGCTGCATCCTAACGACCGCGCGTACTCGGTGCCACAGTTTTTTGAGTTCTTGCGTGGCGCGGGTTTGGCTTTCGGCCGCTGGGTGCGCCAAGCGCCGTACCTGCCGCAGTGCGGGGCGCCGGCGCAAACGCCGCATCGCTCGCGGCTCTTGGCGTTGCCGCTGGAAGAGCGATACGCGGCCGTCGAGCTATTTCGCGGAACGATGGTTCGGCATGCGGCGCTCGTTTATTCGGCCGGCGCTCCGGAGCACGGTTATCGCAGAGATTTTAGCGGTGACGCCTGGCTCGACTATGTTCCGATTCGACTGGCGGGCACCACGGTCGTAAAAGAGCGTCTTCCGGCGGGAGCGGTTGCCGTGCTGATCAACCAAAATCATACCGACACCGATCTTTATTTGCCGATCGACGGCGAGCGGCTGCGAATGTACGAAGCAATAGATGGCGAGAAGAGCGCCGGCGCAATCGGCCGTCTAGCGGGCGACCGAAATGCGGCCGGCGATTTCTTCCGTCAACTGTGGGAGTGGGACCAGGTCGTCTTCGACGAGTCCCACATGCGTCGTTAGGTTTTCATTACCAACTTAAGACGACGAGGCCCTCGGGCGTTTTGCCGTTCCACCCTCGCCAGGCGCGATACTTTATAGCGTCGGGTTCGATGTATGACGACCCGCCGCCGCCACCGCCGCCGGCTTCTTCGTCGTCCGAGTTGCCGCCGGAGCCTGCGCCGCCACCGCCGCCGCCATAATAGCCGCCGCCGCCACCGCCGCCGCCCCCGCCAGAGGATCCCGACCCGGCGCCGCCGCCATCACCACCCGTGCCGAGCGCTCCGGCGATGCCACCGCCCGAACCGCTGGCGCCATTGCCGCCGGATCCGCCGTAGCTTTGCGTTCCGCCGCCGCCGCCGTTACCCGCGTCGTCGCCGCTGCCGTTGCTTCCGGGTCCCGCGGTGCTGCCGCCTCCCGCTCCACCGTTGCCTCCGACGTCGGAGCCCTCGTCGCCGTTGGCTCCATTGCCCCCGCCGCCTCCAACCACGAGAATGCGATCCGTCACCTTAAAGCCGCCGCTGCGTATGTCCGACGCGCCGCCACCTCCGTAGCCGGAGCACTCGCAATAACTGGCACCGCCATTACCGCCGCCGTTAAAGCCACCGGCCTGTCCCGAGGCGGGACCGCCGACGAAGATATAAAGCAGCTGACCCGGCTTCACCGGAATAATGGCCGAGACGCGGCCGACGCGCCCGCCGCTACCGTCGGGGCCACCGCCCCTGCCGCCGCGGGCACTGATCGAGAGCTTTTGCACGCCCGCAGGCACGACGAATGACTGCCGGTTACCGGTATAACGAAACGTTTTGTGATGTGAAAGCTCGGCGTAGCCGCCGGCAGGTGCCGAGGGCACGGTGCTGGTCGCGCTGCCTCCTGCACAACCGGCTAGCATCGCAATTACCGTACAAGCCGCTGCATAGCGGCCTAAGCTGAAAGTCTTCATAATGCCGTCCTCCTAAGAGTGCTAAACGGGTCTAGCACTGAGGACGTTCCTTAGCGGGTCTGAACGATCCCCTCTACGCTGAACGTGGACATCAAGCCGCTGTCGTAACTGTATTTATAGGTAAAGCTCGGGTACGCGTAAACGTCGACGGCGTCGTTGGCATAGTCCGTGATCTGAATATCGGTGTTCTTGGCGTTGAGTGAGCCGAACGCGGATCCGGCGTGCAACTGGATGGTGTTCGTGTTGATGCAGCTTGCCGTAGCGGCGTTACAGCTGTAGAGAAAAGCGTCGGGGAAGATGGTCTCGACAGAGATGAGGTTGTCGTGCCGATCGAAGATCAATGCGCCGGGCGTGTTCGGGTTGACGTATCCGCTGAGGACGCGGCCCGGCATCGACGCCTTAACCCAGACGATCAGCGACGGCGCGAAGCTCTGGTTATAGTAGGAGGCCCAGACGTTGCCGGAGTGATCGACGGCGACGCTGGCGAGCTGGAAGATCGAACTATCGGAGAGGTTGTTGGTGCAGCCCTTAACCGAGCACGACGATACGTGCGTGCCGCCCGCGGCGTAGAATTTAACGCCGTCCACCGCGACCGAAATATCCGATCCGCCCGGATCGGAGATACTGTGTAATAGCTTTCCGCAACGGGGTGCGTAGACTTGGATCGAGCTCGTGGAGGTGTGCGGAAGATAGAGACGGCCAATGCGGTCGGCTGCTATCTGCGTTTGCTGAAAGCTCTGCCCGTCGATCGAACACGCTGGTTCGGCGTTGCGGCGGTTCTGCGTCCCGTAGCCGAAGACGATGCCGTCGCCTGCGCCGTTGGCTTGGGCGACGTAGACGCCGGCGCGAGCGGTTGCGGGCGCCTCGCGCCACCACGCGGGCCTGGCGTGTTGCGCTGCGGGTTGAATGTAAGATGGCGTGACTGACGTTCCGGCTCCCCCGCCGCATCCGGCGGTGGCGAGCGCCGCCGCAGCGGCGCCGAGAAGCAGAGGAAAAGCGTTAATATTCATGACCAACCTGCCTTGTTGATGGCCGGGCCCCGGTATTGGGGCCCGACCAAATCCGAGAAGTACTTTCGGAATGAAATTGAGATACAGCGCGGCATTTGCAGCCCCTTCGAAGCGCGACGTCATTAGGTAATTCTTACTAGGCAGGCTGAGCTCCGGCGTGAAGCAAAGACCGCCGGTAATGAGATGGGTATTTGAGCCAGGGCACAGCGCCGCCGAGTTTCGCGCACGGCACATGATGGTGACGTGGGTCCGTGGTTTTTTCAAGCCGGTTAACGGGAACCTCGAGTTCGATCCGGCTCATCCGCGACAGCTCTCGGTCGAGGCGATCATCGATGCCACGACGTGCTGGACCGGCGAACCCGCACGCGACAATCACCTTCGCAGTCCCGACTTCTTCAGCTGCGAACAATATCCGGAGATCCGTTTTAAAAGCACCGGTGTCGTGGAAGTCGGTCCCGTCGACTATCGCGTAACCGGCGATCTTACGATCCGAGGCGTAACGCGGCCGGAGGTGCTCGACGTGCGCTATCTCGGAGCGTGGCAGACGCCGTGGTGGGAAGACGGCGTCGACAAGGGTCCCAAGACGCGCGCCGGATTCACAGGCAGGACGCGTATCGACCGTTATGACTACGGAGTCAACTGGAATGACGATATGCCTGACGGAGGGATCGTCGTGAGCCGGCTAATCGACATCATCATCGACGTGGAGGCAATCAAAGAAGATTAAGAGGAGGATCCCAATGGTACGAGTGCTTAGTGTTTTCGCGAGCACAACGGGACTTCTAGTGCTGACTGCGTGTGCGAACGGCAGCGGCGCAGGCCTTCCGACAAGCGCGTCTCTGTCGCAACGGCCGCTCGCCAAACCGGAAGCGGCGAATCTTCTCAAGGACGGCGGCTTCGAAAAACCGGCCGTGGCGTCCGGCTCATTCCTAGTGTTTTCGACCGGGCAGAAGTTTGCAAAGTGGGCCGTCGTCGGTGCGAATGGTAACGTGGGCGTCGTTAGCGGCGCTTTCACTCAAAACGGATTCAAATTTCCGGCGAGATCCGGCAAGCAGTGGGTCGATCTGACCGGGACTTCGCAAACCGCGACGGGGATCAGCCAGACCTTGTCGACGACGCCCAATGCGAAGTACAAGCTCGTCTTCTGGATTGGAAACGTCTACAATCCAAGCGGCATTTTCGGGGTAAGCAGCACGGTGAACGTCCTGGTGAACGGGCAGCAGATCTTCACCGCGACGAATTCGCGGAAGTCAACTACTCAGGTTTGGAAACAATTCAGCACGACGATTACGGCCGCATCGTCGAAAACAACGATCGCCTTGATGAACGGCGACCCTGCGAACGACACCAACGATGGACTCGATGATGTACGGATTTTTGCTCAATAGAAGAAAGCTCTAACCTCGCTGAGAGGGAGCCGGGGTTAGCAGCGTTCCGGTTCGTAAAGCCCCCATCGGGGAAAGCGGGGTCATGAGCAAAAAAGAACATGCCGGTCAAACAGAAGTCCATAAAGTAAATACCAAAAAGGCTCCCGTAGAAGCTCCTGAGACGGGTACGAAAGAAAAGCGTTCCAAGATCTCCGACGCGGCTAAGGAAGCTTCACGCACGGATGACACCGTAGTATAAGCCGTTATGGGAAGGAGTACCTGAACGCCGGTGGGATCCGGGCTGCAATCCTTTGTGTGAAGCGCGAACAAGCAAGCGTCGTTGCGTAGCGAATTGCACTAAATCGGTCGATTTATTCGGACGGTGGCCTTACAACGATGGCAGGTCGTTTTCCGCAAGGCTTCCCCAGGCATAGGACGCGCGTAACTAGGGCGTAAATCACTTCTTGTTTTTGAGGATCGGAAGTACGTACGATGTAGGCACACTGGATTACAGCTGGAGGCCTACAAATGAATCCGATCACTCGCCTAGACCACGTGGGAATCAAGAAACAAGCGCAACGCGCTCATGCCGGCGGGGTGGTCATGATTTTTTCCGGCGAGCACGATATGGCATGCAAGGAACATCTGCGGTCCGATCTCGCGCCTCTTTCAGCAGTGACGGATGCGGTCTTGGACTTTACCGACGTCACCTATATCGACTCGACGGTCATCGTCGAGCTCATTCGTCTTCACAGCCGTCGCTCGGCGTCGGGCCGTGCTCCGATGACGATCGTCGTGCAGCAGGCTCATCTCAAAAAGCTTTTCGCCCTCTTGAGCCTCGAAACGATCTTTCGCTTTGCCGACAGCCTGGAAGAGGCGATACAAAAAGACAAGGCGGCCTTTAGACTCGATTATGCCTCCTGTGGATTCCAAAGCCCTCGTCCGCGAATCGGGATCCAGTTTGGTCGCGCGTGACCGCGACCTATATCGCTCCAATTCGCCTGAGCAGCCGGGAGGGAGTAGACGAGCTCGCTGCCTACTTCGCTACTCTACGCGACGTCGAAGTGGTAATCGTGGATGGCTCGAGCCCCGAGGTGTTCGCCGCAGTCCATTCCGCCGTGCAGAGCTTTGCCACTCATGTGGAGCCCACCGTCAATGGGTTGAACGGCAAAGCGCGGGGCGTCTTGACCGGACTCTCGCTAGCAACGCACGACAAGATCGTCGTGGCGGACGACGACGTCCGTTACGAGCCGGCAAACCTTCGTGAGGTGGTACGTCTCTTGGATCTCGCCGATGTCGTGAGACCGCAAAACTTCTTTTCGCCCGCACCATGGCATGCCGTCTTTGATTCGGCGCGCTCGCTCATCAATCGCGCCTTTGACGGCGATTGGCCCGGTACTCTGGCGTTTCGCCGTTCCGCGCTTCCGAATGGCTACAACCCCGACGTGCTGTTCGAAAATTTCGAGCTGGTTCGGACCATTTGCGCCCGTGGGGGAACCGAAATCGTGGCGCGAGAGATCTTCGTTGCACGGCGCCCGGCGACATTGCGGCACTTTCTGAACCAGCGAGTGCGCCAAGCGTATGACGAGTTTGCGCGACCCGTCAGATTTGTAGCGGCGTTGGCAGTTCTGCCGATACTGACTGCGGGATGGCTTGCAGTTGGACCGCTTGCCCTTGGAGCATTTGCGGCGCTGTCGATCTTCCCGGCACTGGTTGGGTGGAGCCGCGGCCGCGCCTATCGCTATTTTAGTTTCCTCGCCGTCTTGGCGGCGCCGCTATGGGTGCTGGAACGCGCCACCTGCAGCTGGCTGGCGTTGTACGAGTACTGTCGGTATGGAGGCGTCCGGTATGGCGATCACATCCTGCACCGCGCTGCGTCGAAAGCGAACGAAAGGGCCCAATGGGCGTCATAACTCCACGGCAGGCACTGTCGCTATACGGCACTGCGAATCCATTTGTGTCCGCAGAGGCTCTGCGATACAGTAACTATTCTGCGCCCACAGGTCCAGCGCTCGTGCGGCTGCTCGACTGGCAGCGACCGGCGGCCAGGGCCGTACTGGCGGATCGCGCCATCCGAGCGTTTATCTTGGGTCCAACGTTTTCGTGCGTCGCGGGTAAAGCGGCCGTGTCGGCGGGAGGCTACCGATTTGGATATTATCCGGGTTTCAGCGATCTGCGCGCCGCCGAGGGGCTCGCCCGCGACCTCGCCGCCTTCGTTGCCGAGCAGACGTTTATACCGTCTCCGTATACGACGTTCGTGGCCGTCTTCGATGAGCCGGCGAGTGGAGACGAGCGATGGTTCGAAACGCAGCTCTGGCAGTACCTGCAGCGTCTAGCGGATCTCGGATCGTTACACTACGATTGGGACAAGGCCGCATCAACCGACGCAACCGCTTCAAACTTTGCTTTCAGCTTCGCCGGCCAAGCATTTTTCGTAGTCGGCATGCATCAGCGCAGCTCGCGGTTAACGCGGCGGTTCAGTTCGCCGGTGCTAGTCTTCAACACGCATCGCCAATTTGACGACGCCCGCAAGAGTGGCCGTTTTCAGCGGATTCAAGGACTCGTACGCGCACGCGAGATGGATTTGCAGGGCTCCATTAACCCAGAACTCCGTGAGTTCGGAGTTTCCAGCGAGGCCCGCCAATACGCCGGGCGCCGCACGGAGGAAGAATGGAAGTGCCCGTTCCGGCCACCATCGTAGAGATTCCGGCGCAGACCGGAGCCGGAATGGTGTTACACCCCGGCGATATCTTGAAGATCGTCGACCTGCACGGCAGGCAGGTTGCCGACTTGGCTTTATTCAGGCAGACGGATCTGACCGAGTCTTTCTCGCCCGGCCGCACGATCGACTACAATGAATCGATTCGTATTTCCGCGGGGAGCGTACTCTATTCAGGTAACAGTACGCCGCTCGCGCGCGTTGTCGAGGACACATCACACGTGCATGACATGTTGCTTTCGCCATGCAGCGAGGAGATGTTCGCGCGCCGAGGCGAGTTCGGGCATCCGAGCTGTCTGCAAAATCTTTCGGCCGCGTTGGGGAGCTTCGGCGTACGCGAAGACATGATCACGGCGACGCTGAACGTCTTTATGGACGTTCGGATCGATGCCGACGGGGGAGTTAAGGTCTATCCACCCGCTTCGGCCGCCGGGGATTCGTTTGCGATAATTGCCTTGCAAGACCTCGTAATCGGGCTCGCGGCATGCTCATCCGAGAAAACGAACGACGGGGCTTGTAAAGCTATTGGTTTTGCCCTGACTGGTTGTGCCTGGCGGTGAACGCACGCACTGCCGCCATGACCGGAACCTGGACGACATCCAAAGGTTGATCGCGCAGCACGAGCATCGGAGCCTCGTCGTTGAGATGGGGATTCGAGCCATGGAACCACGCCCGGGCTAAATCGGGGCTCGAAAGGCTTGAAATCATCAGGGCCAGTTGAAGGGCGAAGCGTAAGACGTGAGGGCGCTGCGGTTCGCGGTCCCCGCCGGCCCACTGTTGTACCGCGCGCGTTTCGCCTACCCCACCGATGGTGGCAACGGTCGTGGCTCCAAGTATGTCGATAAGCTGCTGGATGACCGCAGTCGTGGGCAAAGCCATCGCCTGATTATGAGCGTCGGCCGCACTGAGCGAGTCCGCCAGGGGCGCTTCAGAAGAGGTATCAGAGGCTGCGTTGATCATAATACGGGTTATATACCACGTCAAATCACTGGTGACAAGCCCTATTGGACCACAGGCTGAAATCCGGAGCGACCTCCTTGCCGCTCCAGCCCGTTACGATGATGGAATCCTCGTACTCCCTTAGAAGGTGGGCCGGGGTTTCGTAGACCGCTTCGGCCCCTGCGAGGTTCGGCTCGCTCCAACCCCCGCATTGCAAGGCGACGATCGGTACACCCGTGCGGTGCGCGGCCTCGATGTCGTACGGCGTGTCCCCGATAAATAGCGCCTCGCTCTTGGCCATTTTGGCCTTGGCCAAGGCACTTTGGACAATGTCGGGGTCGGGCTTGGAGCGATCGGCGTCATCGGCGGTGGTCCAGAGGTCAAGATGCTGTTTGATCCCGGCGGCCTCGACGATGGCCTTGAACTCCGTTTCGTTTGCCGAAGTCGCGGCCACCCTGAGCAGCCCACGTTCGCCAAAACGATCGAGCAGTGCCGTCGCTCCCGGGGTTGCCTTAAGACGTGGCGCGTAGCGCTCGAGAAAGATGCTTAAGCGCCGCGCCACAATCGACTTGCCCGGCTCGTGCTCTTCGTCCAAATTCGAATGAACGCGGGGTAGGATTTTATCCCCGCCCATCCCGATCAGCGGGCGCATTTGCGACACGGGAATAGCGAAGCCGAACTCCGCTAATGCATCAACCCAGGCCCGAGCATGGGATTCATTACTAGCAACCAACGTGCCGTCGACATCAAGGAGAACCACCCGAAGAGTTTGCAAGCAAAGCTTATCTCCGCGGTCCGCACGAGTTAAACAAGGTCTGGTAGAAGAATGAATACAGCGAGCGAGCGCTGGTACTATCGCGCCCTTAGGTCTTGGTGTCGCCAGCGATTGTAATAGTAAACAGCTGATCGAAACCGACGAGATCAAAGATCTTTTTGAGATTCGTATTGGCGCCTGTCAGAGATATGCGGCAGCCGGGCAGCCGCTGATGTAGGCGTGCAAGTTCACCAAGAAAGGTCGAATCCACATACGTCACGGCGGAAAAGTCGAGAGTGAGCTGTTTAAGCGGCGGTAAGGAGGCGAAGATCTCCGCCACTTCAGCTTGACGGAGAAGATCGTACTCACCCTCAAGTTTGACGCGCTGCTCCCCACCAGGCTGCATGCTCGTGCGGTTTGGCGCGCTTCGTCCTTCCCCCCTGCGGGTAAAGGAATGAACATGCAATCGGGGTTAAGCTAGGCGCGATGTGCCAAGGAGCCATTCTCTGGGAGAGTCACGCGAGTACCGCGGTGGAAGTGCTCAAAGAACGAGCCGCGTTCCTAAGCGTTATTCGGACTCATACCGGTTGGGACTTGGACGAGGATTCCGCGCGGCTAATTTTTACCGAGATCGTTGGAAACGCAATCCGTCACGCGCAAGATCCAACCCGCGCCAGGCTCGTTTGCGACGGTTCCGTGGTCGAACTCTGCGTTACCGATTCCGGCTCCGGCTTTCGGACGGTCCCCAAGCCGCCTTCGCCATTGAGCCAAGGGGGCCGTGGACTCTTTCTGGTATCGGCATACGCCGACGCGCTCCACTTCAATCGCAGGAACGACAGATTTAGCATAACGGCTCGCTTGCCGCGTAGCCATCGGCCTCAAGCTAACCAGGGCAGCTTTGCATCGGCTTAGCCTGCGCTTCCCGTTTGGAACGTTAGGCCTCTTTGTTTGCGGCATTATCGTCTTAGCATTCGCCGGCTTGTTCGTGCAGCTTTCGGAATCGCGTTCTTTTAACGAAATCGAATCTCTGGAGTCTAATAGGGCCGCGATTTTGACGATCCTGCGGGAACAACTCGACGAAGAGACCGGCGTGCGTGGCTATGCCGCAAGTTGGCGTAAGCCGATGCTGCAGCCTTATTATGAGGCGAGTAAAGTACTGCCGAAGGCCTTGGCGCGCGCTCGAGAGGCGATGGAACGGCTCCGACTACGCTCCGCCTCCGCAGCGCTAGCGGACGCGGCAAAGACCAATCGCCAATGGCAGCGACACGTAGCGTGGCCGATAATCGCACGGCACTCCAATCGGCCGATCCGGGAGTTGGTCGGGAAACGTCTGGTGGACCGCTTTCGAGCTGACGTTCGAGCCGTCGATCATACTCTGGCGCGGCGCCACGCGGAGATCGCCACGCAAACCTTCCATGCCATTCGGCAGGGCGGCCTACTTGCAGCCGGCGCGGTCCTCATATTGCTATTGATCGGGACTGTTTCCCTGATACAAGATTACAAGCTTCGCAGCCGGTTGGAGGACAAGTCCCGGCAATCCGATGACCACGAGAACCGAGTGCGACAGTTGCAAGCGGCGTATATCGCGGAACGGCGCATCACCGATGCCCTTCAGCAAGCCTTTATCCCGTCGCCAATGCCGGAGGTTGCGGGCCTCAGATTCAACGCGATCTATACGCCCGCCGAAGAGGATCGGCTCGTGGGCGGGGATTGGTATGACGTAGTGCAGCTCGGTGACGGAAGAGTTCTGGTTATTCTGGGGGACGTTGCCGGTCATGGCGTTCAGGCCGCAGTGGCAATGAACCGAGCCCGACGTGCGCTGCTTTTATCGAGCATCGTCACTCCCGACCCGGGCGCAATCCTGGCGCGCGCTAACGCCGAGTTGGTTCGCGAGGCTACCCCAATCATCACTGTGGTTGTGGCAACCATCGATCCCACGAGCCGCGTAGTTCACTATGCTCTGGCGGGACATCCGCCTCCGTTACTTGTCACGCCAACCGCCGATTCGCAATGGTTGGAGTTCGGATCTTTGCCGCTAGGGTTTATCGACCAGGCCTCATTTGAGACACGCGACCTGACGTGCCCCGGCAACTCGCTGCTCGTTCTATATACTGACGGAGTCATCGAGCACTCACGCAATCTTGTCGAAGGAGAGCATCTGTTAAAAGAGGTCGCCGAACAGGTGCGAAAAGATCGGGCCAAAGACCCCGCGTCCGCTATACACGAACACATTTTTGCAACGAGATCCGTTCGGGACGATGCAGCAATCGTCGTCGCGTATTTTGAGCGCCGGCGAGATTCGCGCCCACGGAGATCTCAAAGAGTGCGCCAAACGCGTATTACCGGTGGTCCGCTGAGCTTTAAGAGACACAGTCTTTTCGGCGGAGGCTCCGCCGCCTAACCCGCGCGAAGCGATGGCGGCCGGCGCAAAGCGGGGAATAGTACGGCTTCGTATAATAGTAATTACCTCACCCCAATACGCCTTGACCGTTTACTGAGTCGGCCAATCCGCATTTTGCGCGAGAGAAAGAGCCGACCAAATGACGGAAACACTTCGCATCACGCTTGAGGGGGAATATGACCTTGCCCGTAAGGACGAGATCGCCAAGATATTTGCCAGCGTAGACGGCCAGCCCGCAGTGATCGTGGACGTGGGCAAGGTCACCTACCTGGACTCCACCGTGCTGCGCGAGTTGGCGCTGCTGCGGCTTAAACAGCTGGACCGCCAGATCACGCTCGTCGGAGCTAACGAGAGTCTGCGCCGAGTGCTCAAGATCGCCGGGTTCGACCGAATCCTCGACCAGATCGAGTAGCTTCGCCCCAATCTACGGCTTAGCAGCGCGAGCCGAACTCCACAACGCCCAACCGGGATTGACGCGGCTCGGATAGAGTTCAAGCATCTTATCGTAAAGGTCTTGCGCGGTAGTTGTTGTCTTCGCTAGCCCGTCGAAGTCGCGGATGTACTGCCGCGTCTCTTCGATGATCTTGGGATCGTCTTTGTTTTGAGGTCGCTTATGCGACGCAACGACCGATTGCGGCCGGAGCGACTCGATCTTGTCCAGCGCGGCAATCCACTCTTGTCGTTTGTGCGCGTTGGACTCAGCAAGATAGAGGTGAACGTCATTGTACGCAGCATCGCCGGCAACCACGAGGCCGATCGAAGGCACGTGCAAGCAGGTCGTGTTGTCGGTGTCGGTATGACCCAGCTCAACGGCGAGCAGCTCTTGCCCCTCCAGATCGATTGTGCCGCGTTCGAGTTCTTCGGCCATCACCAGTTTCTCCGGGATCTGGGCCGGAAAGGATGGCTCCCAGATACCCTGCAGGGCTTGCGGGGAAGCGTTGTCCCGCATTACTTCGATCACACTGGACGTGGCCAGTACTTTTGCGTCTGGGAAGCGCTCGAGAAGAGTCCCGGCGCCAAACCAATGGTCTCCATGACCATGGGTAATGTAAATTGCCTTGAGCCGCTTACCTTTCGAAGCGATCCACGCCGACAAATCGTTAGCCTGCCCGACCGTCAGGAAGGCATCCACGAGAACGGCCTCGCGGCTTCCGTAGATTAGCGTCGACGCCATAGCCTGAAAATACGTCTGCCCCACACCTGGGGGCCGGTCCCGAGTAACGATGGGCAGGCCCGGAGTTACGTAGACGTCCCAGTTGAGGCTTTCCATATTCTGTCAGCTCTCTCGTTAAATGTATCGCTTAAGGCCAACTCGCCTTGCGGAGTTTGGAGCGCTAATGGGGGAGCCGCCGCCGGCCGATCAAGATGTCGAGGGCGAAGGCCTGGTTCGACGGGGCGGCCAGCAAGAAGAGGCAGACGACGAAAAGGAGCAGTTCGAGCGTCATAAGACCGAAACGGGATGCGTAGCCGCCGGTGGCAACAAAGTAGTTGAGGGAGAGAAACATCCCACCTGCGGCCGCAACTTTCGCTACGAGGCCAAGCACCAAAGCAACTCCGACGACTGTTTCGCCGAAGGCAATCAGCTGTCCGAAGAGCGCCTGGTTTGGGATCACAACATGCTCGAGAAATGCACGAAATGGCGGAGCGGTAGCTGGTAAACAGGACTTTACAGCCTGCAAAAACTCAAGCTTGCCGCCGACCCAATTCGGTTCGAGCTTCGATGTGCCGTAGGCGAGCCAGAGTAGTCCGACGTAGATGCGCAGCGACGCCATCGCCCTAAGGACGAAGGGGCTAGTCCCGTCAGTAGCCTGGTTCATATGGCTAAAATAGCAAAACGGGCGCGTGAGGACCATCAGAATGCTATCAAAGGAAGATTGACGCCCTGGCGTGTGCGACAATCTTTGGACGGGTCAATTAGTCGGATTGGCATTCGGCGCTTTTGAACGTCGCAGATTCCATAACCCGTACGCTGACAGAATAGCGGAGAAGACCGAGGTCACGGCGAGCGAGAGGAGAGTCCAAACGAAGAAGAAGGCTCCACTGGACGCAGCGATCGTGCCAGCCGAAAGTCCTCCCGATCTGCTCGCGTGAACAGCGAAAACTATCATGCCCGCGACCGATCCGAGGAGCATGATCGCGTGCCCCGATCGCCGCTCGGCGAGCACGAGTGTCCCGTATAGCCAGATAACGAGGACCGCAATTGCAACGACGTTTAAGGCCGGTGACTTATCGGTCCCATAGACGATGTCATCCGTCAAGTGAAGCGAGAGAAGGATGATCGAGAGCAGAGACATGATGACTAAGACATTGTTGCGCTTCATATTTCAAATGGTTCTCCATCATGCAACGGGACAGGTGGCGAAGTGAGGCCGTTTTCGCCGCCTATGAAAGGGCCTAGACAAGGCAAGGTTCAGCGAGCACCTCTTAGGGAATGGGGCTTTTATGACGGACGAAGAGCTTCAACGATTTTGCGACCAAAACGTACGCCTTAAGGTCGGCGGCCGGATCCTCGAGGGCAAGCTAGTCTGTGGGGGCGAGGCACAGTTAGAACTTAACAGACCCTACGCAATTAAGACCATGACTCGGAACCCATCGCTGGATACTTTCGACACTCACTTCGACGGAATTCCGGGCGCGGAAGCCGTCGAATCCGTGGAACTTGTCGACGAGCCGGTCGCAGAAGAGATCGAAGACGAGGTTCAAGATTTGCAAACCCCCGGCTGACGGAAAGAGTGAATTGTGGGCGTTATTATTTCATCCTAACGACCGGAGGTGGAACCCACGACTTGTTGAGAATCGACGGTGGACTTGGATTGGGCCAATAGATCCGCATCATCAAAATAAACGTTCCTGCCGGCGCAGGCAGCCAGTTCGATTGTGCGACTCCTGACGGCTGCGTGTGTGAGAAATAGAGATCGAGCGATCCATCAGCATTGAATTTCGGGAGGTTGCGCATGCATACGGTCAGTTTGTTGAGCGCGTTAGGGTAAAAATAAAATCGATCGTCATACATGGTAATCGACCAGAAGCCTTTGGCCGGCGGCGTCAGGCCTTTGGCGAAATGAACCTTGTACGTGTGTGCGCCGTTGAGCGCCGCTGACGTGCCTCCCGGGGCATAGGGATAAATAGCGTCCTGAGGGAGGTTTGCACCCCATCCAAAAGCCGATACTGCGGCGCGCGCTGCGTAGTTCGTGCCGTAGCTACCCGCCGCGGCCGGAATCAGCCAACCGTTAGCGACGGTGCCGCCAGTCTTTTTTAGCTCTGCAAGTTGAGAAACGATCGCCTTCGGCAGGCTCGCAAGCGCCTTCTGTGCCGTCGGACTAAGCTTGCCCATATCAAACGGCTGACCCGGTGCGAGACCGATCTTCGCCATCTCGGCTACCATCGAGGCATCTCGCGGCAACACCGGCGGGTTATCGACCATCGCTTTAGCCATGAAATTGAAGTATTCCGACGTACTCCACGACGCGATCACATCGCGCACGATGTCTTTGGGCGAGTACTTCGAACCAGCCGTGCCCGTGGGCGGGGTATATGTCTGTCCAAGTTTGCTGAGCGGAGCGAGTTTGAACTGCGCTTGCAATGCATGAACGGCCGTAAGATCCGCAGCCGAACCGTCGCAATAGACCCGGCCAATCATAAACATGATGTTCGTCGGCATTTTGATTTGTTTCATGCCCGGCGGGACTGAGCCGTGCCAGTTGGGCCCGCTAAGAAGAATCTTCTGGGCCGCACCACCCATCGTTCGCGTCCCGGGAACGCCAACAACGTCAGTCCACTCGTCATACATCGGAAAGAGGAAGAAGCGCTTTCCCATGTTCGGGTAAGAGAATACCATCGGTTCTTTAGACAAATCGAAAAAGCCAAAGGTGTAGAGGGTGTCTGCGTTAGGGGCCGTTACACCCTTATATGTCGCCGGCGGATATTCGGGAACGTTGGCGATGTCGTTCATCGGCGCCTGAAGCGTCTCCGGGTTCGGCTTCGTAGTGTTGGTGGCCGCCAGGCGCGTCAACTCCGAGGTCACCAAGGAGTACCCGTAAATGTAAGCGTCTTTCGCGATTGTTTCCGTTTGAGCGGCGGAAAGCGTGCCTTGCGCATTAGCGGGACTTCCTAATAGCGCGAAGGCTGCCAGTGTGGGAAATACTGCGTGAAGTAAACGTTTCATCGTGCTTCCTTGTTTGTTGTCTAGGGCTCTTCCTGGAGGATCGACGCGGGTTGACAAGCGTTTCACGGCTGCAAGGCGTCTTATTGTTTTTCCGGGTTTCAGCGGCGAAAGCTTCTCGAGCATCGAGCGTCATCTTCGGGAAGTCGAGAAGTCACGTTGGTTCGAGTGCCCTTGCGCGCCGTGCCGGCGCATGAGAAACCGCTACTATGAAGGAACCCGCCGACAACTGCACCGCGAAAGGAGTAGATAATGGCGCGATGGGTGGTTCTGATTGTCGTCCTCGCTGGTCTAGCGTTGCCGGCGAGCGCCCAAGTTTCAATGCCCTTGACCTTCGAAAGTCCGGAGGGTCAAAAGCAGTTCGGACCCTATACGTGGGTGTGGATATCCAAAAGTTTTCAACCAGCGGAACGCTCCGTCTCGGTCTCGGCAATCTGCCCGGCTGGTGACGTTGTGCTCGGGGGTGGCGTGTCGGCCGCGGCCGGGGGGTTATTTTCCGACATCGCTAACAGCAGACCCACTCCAAACTTTAACGGATGGCGCGTTCATTTTTATCGAAACCATCAGGGCGGGACGTTTACCGTAACAGTCTATGCCTCGTGCGCCCCAACACAGTAGTTGCGATGGGTGGTACTACCGTGGCAGAGGGAATATGGATACCAAAGCGTTCGCCATAGTCGTCTGTTCTGTCGTCGTCGTAGCCTGTTTATCCCAGGCCCTCTATCCGCCAGAGAAGCTCGGCCGGATCGTCGTCCGAACGATAGCGGTGTACCCTCGTCCCGTGCGGCCCTTCTATGAGTGGGCGAGTTTTGGTCAACCGTACGACGGACCTTTCTGGAATCGCGCTAGGCGCATCATTGCCATCGTCGTCGGCGTGATTTTCCTGGCTGCCCTGATCTTCACGATCTTTTTCACTTGACGAAGTTCACTGTGAATGGACCCGCACCGCTTACCTGAAAGATCGTAGGACCCCGCGCCGTTACCCAGTGTCGGACCGTCGCAGGAATAACGATATAAGAGCCCGGGCCGAGAGCGGTGGTCTTTGTCGCGTCCATTTTGTTCCCAGCCCCAAACAATACGACGCCAGTCAATACCGTGAGGCGCTCGGTATCGGGATGCCAGTGCAATGGTATTGTGAACTCGTCTGGTAATTTGAGGCGTAACGTGTAGGGTGAGCCTGGCTTTTCCGGATTACCATCCATCACCGCGACCTGCACACGGCGAAGCACCGGCGACGGCATCCATCTAATCGCTTGCGGGGGGATTAGCGTCACGCCGCTCGTGGGACTCGACGATACGTTTGCCCTGACTAAACCCGATGCGAATAGGAATACAACGAACACCGAAGGCACAAACAGTCTCGATGTATGTCTCTTCATTACTTCGCCCCTTTACTATGGGGTCGCGATGACCTTGTAGGCGCACCGCAGGCGCAGCGCCTTTGCGTCGCCGAATTGTTCGCATCGCCGTAGTCCCCCGTGGTGTTCGAGGCCTAACCGGCCCTGCCGCGAGAGGGCCGGAGAACAACGCGCCTCTCACGCGAAAAACCTCCCATGTTTACTACATCGAAAGTCAGGGACTCGCGCAGGCGTATGGTGCCGCCGGTCCTCGAGTACCTAGCGACGTTCACTACGATATCGAGCACGCCGCCTGTGCCAAGTGACGCGCCAGGTACTCGGTCGAGCGCAAGCCAAGGCGCTAGGAGCACTATGAGAGCGCCGGCAAGATTCTCGGGAACCCAACAGTAACGCGAAAAGTCCGATAGAATAGAGCGAATGCGCGCCCGTAGCTCAATCTGGATAGAGCAGGGGACTCCTAAAGCGTTCGACGGTCATCGCGTCAAGTGACACGCGATGACGGCGAGTAACGTTTAGCCTTATGGCGTATGAGTCTCCGCGCAGGCGCTCGTGTCGCCGCGTGCCGTCCGAGGTCGTCGCATGACCTTCGCCATTGCATCGTACGGCAACCGAATGGCAACCGCGCAGCGGATAGGCGCCAGGCGCGCCACGCGTGATGTTACCTCGGTTCGCCCTTAGAAGGTCATCGCGCGACATCCTACCTGCGTCGAGCGGGTGCCGGTTTTTTCTTCTGCGATTCTTGCCGAGAAGCCAGAACTCGTTCGATCGCCGCCGCGTTGCATTCTGCGCACGTCTTGAGGCCTTTGCGGGCCTTCCGCTTGGCGCAAACGATGCAAGCCCCCGGAGGCGCCTTTGCGCGCTTGCGCGCCATCCGTTCCGCCGACGTGCTCACCGTCACAGTATACCAGCCGTCGGCTACGGCGAGCGCCTCGGCCAGCAACGCCTCCGCCACGTCGAAGGCCGCCGTCGCGCCCCGTTCGCGCAGGATGCGGCGCAGGGCGGTGACCTCGGCCTTCGTGTACTCGAATGCTGCGCGCTCAGGGTTACCATACTCGCCCCGGACGTGGCAGAAGCCGTCGTCGTCCACAATGTAGGACGTTCCGCGATGTTCGGTCTTGCGCACAAGCTCGGCCGCGAAGCGTACGGCCTCGCGGCGTGAGGAGGGCGACAGGTCGCGCAGGGTCACGAGCGCCTCCCGTTTGCGTCAACGGAGAAGCGAGGGCCGTCGGCCGGCAGAAGGGGCGCGCGCCGCGCCCCTTTGAACTCGGCGAGGGTTTGGGAGAGCGGCCGACCCGTTGCGATTGCTTCGAGCTCGGCCGCCTTGTCGAACAAGTCGCTCATGCCGCGTCACCAAAGCGTTGCGCGAAGAGCTCGAACATCGTCGGATGCAAGGCGCGAAGCCGTTCGCGAGTTACCCGAGGCCAGGGCGAACCCTCGGAGTTTGCTCCGCACCAAGCGCGGAAACACTCAGCAAAGAATTCGTCTACTCCCGTCGCCGCGTACGGCGTCACGAAATTCCGCGCATCCGCGAAGGCCTTGCGAATGGTCGGCTCGATCCCGGAGTAGTAGACGCCCCCGCCAAGCGCGCAATCTATAGCGTGCCCGTACTCATGTACGACGGTCATCGCTTCGAGCGAACGAAGGTAAACGGTGCGCTCCTCGACGACGAAGAGCCCAGCGGGCGGTGCGGGCCAAGCGTCAACGTCGATTTGTAGTCGCGAAAGCGCGGATGAGCGGTTCTTGTAAAGCTCGCCTGGTTTGAGTGTTACGATCGAGCAATGCGCCCGCGCGAAGAGCGCTTGCGCTTTGGTGGGAACGTGCTCCTTGAGAATGTGGCTAATGGCATCCGTCACGGTGTCGGCCTTCCTGCGCTTATTAGCGCTAAGGTGTTACTGTGACGGATAAGGTAGCACTGTTACTGTGACGCGTCAAGCGCTGGCGTCAATTTTGTCTTGCGCGCAACGCGATTTCGCTTAACGCATCGGAAGATGGCTCACAACCGTTTGGCAACCGCGCCGCGGAAGGGGGGCGAGGGCCCAGGCGTAGTGCGCGCGATTTTACCCGGTACCATACGCGTTCGCTTGAGCACAACGTTTGGCAACCTACGCCCCTACTGCCAACGCAGGGGCGCGCGATTCGCGTCGATCGACGAGCGCCTAGAGCGCGCGAAGGGGGCCTAATGAACTGTCGAGTTTTGCTGGCAGCTCGGTCTTAGCGTGGACCCATCTCGCCTTGTGCGAACGCCATAGGAGTGCTTACGTAGGCGTTTCTTAGTTTGGCTATTTCGCCGGGCTTGGATCGTTCAGGCAGTATCATCTGTCGAATTGTCAGGTCAAGCCGACGTCCAGTGGGCGAATACTGCTGGATGAAGCCCTCCGTCACAAACATTGACGTGAAGCAGACAATGCAGTCGTAGGGCAGTAGGTCGAGCCCTGTTCTTTCGCGCCCCATATCCCAATAGAGCTCAAAATCCCACGCGTCACCCGCGGCAAGACCGCGCCCGTACCTTTGCGCTGGCGCCGCGACGTCTGGCTTCACGCAGATGTAGACTCCCGTCGCAGGCCCTAGACCGATATTCCGAATCTTCCCAACGAAGCGAACGCGCAGCCCATCAGGAATACAATCGGCATCCAAAACAACTAAGGGAGTAAGACTCTGCTGGTGATGTCTCTCAACCTGGTCCCGCTCAGCGTTGCCAGACGCTACGAGGTCCTTGGTCTCGGTTGCTAAAGCGGTCGTCGCGGATGCGAGCCTCCACGTCATTACCGCGAGAACAAGCGTCGCGATCGCAACGACGACACCCGCGATCGAGCCGGCGGAAACCCAGGTTGGCTCATTCCATCCAAGTGGTCCCAACGGGCCGGTATTGGGGTCGGCATGTAAAGCGGCCGCAAGCACGTAATACAGCATGGCCTCAGTCACAAAAACCCTCCGAGCCGAGCATTGCCCATCGTTTTACGCCTCATCCATTGGTAGAAGAACACAACTGTGAGGCTTGAACGCTAAGGTGTAAGGACCTTGGTTCGTCTTTATTCGTCACTCATTCAGCGCAGCACGGGTACTGGATGAGGTCGGCGATGCGAAAGGCCTGGCGATAAGTCGTAGGTGCCCCCGAACGGCAACCGCGGCCGAAGGGGGCGGAGGACCACGTGGGTGCCAGTCTAGTTTTCGCCCGGTCCCATATGCTCCCGGCGCCACCCGAGTAATCCAGAGCTCGTACAGGAGTTTCACGACACGATCCGCGCCCGTTACCTGGGCCGGCGCCCGCCCCGGGCCGTACGAGACATCTACAGCTAGGACCGGCGAATAAACGTGCTGATAATGTCCGGCCCAACCTCTCCGGACGCGAGTCTGTTCGCTGCATCGTCCGCATCAGCGGGACTCGGCAGGCCAGCCGTCGCGACCTCGGCGTTGAACCCCTTAGCATTCCCCGCGGCAGCTAGTATGCGATTCATAACCGAGACGATCGATTCTCTCAGGGAATAAACGAAGCGTTGCATTTTGAGCCATCGGTACGCAAGGTGTACGTCGGACATCTCTTTCGGCTTTAGACCGACCCTTATCCACGAAATGGGATTAGTAACGCACAACTGCGCTCGCTGCAGCAGTGCTTGCTGGGTACTGAAATCGAAACCTTCCATAGAAATCAAACTGGCCCCAAGCCATGATTTATAGAGGTCAACGATCAGCGCCATCATTCTCAGCCAGCGGGATGCTGAGATGGCAGGTAACGAAACCTCAAAAGTGCGTGCTTTGTCGAGGACAATCGAGCGTCGCTTCCGGGTTGCAGAATCCTCGGCGGGAATTCGCTGGACGAGACGGCCGAATGACTTAAAGACAGTTAACGGCATTATCGAGTCAACGCTAAACCGAAGATCATCTGGCACCAAAAATCGCGATGGTCGCTGCATAAGTGGGCGCGCGTCAAACCCTTCCAGCACCAACTCGTAATGCACAGCACCATAAAAGGCGGCCCCCTGAGCGGCTGACCTTATGAACTCGGCCAGTGCATCGGCCAAATCGATGGGAGGCTGCTCGCGCGCGAAAGCGCTCGCAACAGCGCGGCTGACCATCTCTGGTTTGCCGGAGCGCACGTTCAATCTTATATAATCGGCCAGTTGAGAGAATGGTACGATTCCCGTATACAGGTCATCGCGGATCATGTGCGCAGTCGCCGAGGAACGCGATTCCTCGTCGTAAAGAGTGGAGGAAATTGAGGGAATCATTCTAACCGAGCGTTTCATCGGATTCCCCCTCGCCGGTTTCCGCCACGAAGGACCCGCGCCGCCGTCCCCATTCGCGCCCACCCTGTGCGCGAGCTCCTCGGCGGCGGCGTTCAACGTAAAGGCGTTGACGCAGCTCCCGGGCGGAATCCGGCGCGCTTGGTAAACTGGGGCAACGCCTTAATGCGTAGATCGCTACAAACAGATCGAATGCGGTTTCTGCAGGGCGCCATTCATTGATGATGGCGCGGATCATGGGGTTCCTATGACTAGGTCTTGGGTAATACGGCGAATAAAAGCCGTGCCTCTCACTCAAGCCGAGTGATTCCAGTTTCTCCTCAATTGCGCGCGTCCAATAAAACCGAAGAAGCGATCGCGGTGTAATTGCAACCAAATCCTTGCAATAGCGTGCAAGAGCGACGTACGCGTTGAGTTTTGCGCATCCTTCTTCGTCGAAACCGAATAGCTTGTCTAGAACTTGATGATAAGCGCTCCAGTAGTCTCTAGCATCTAGAGCGGACAGAATCATGGCGTAGCCGCAAACTCAAAAGCGTCGAGGGCAAGTTGTCCGCCCCAGGTCGGAAAGCCAGTTTCAGGGAGGCGATCGCGCAAGTGAGCAATGCCTTCAAGTGCTAATCCGATAAAGCGCGGCGCCAAGCTCGCAGCAAACTCACGGTCTCCCATGATCATTGCCGTAAAACTCTCGTGAGCGACAATGTGAAAAGCCTGACCGCACACGTCGGGTAGTCTATCGTCAAACGCAGTGCGCCAGGATACGACAGCGCCGTCAGCGATTTTGCAAACCGCGGTTCTCCGAAGTTCGTCTATTCGCGAGACCGTCGCGGCAGCATCGAACGCCGGCCATTTGTCCTCAATGAGAACAGTCGTTGGACGCAGCCTTTGTTCAAGCGTCATAAAGTCGGCCAGAGCTTTCTCCAACTTTGCGGAGCTTTCGTAGCAACGTTCGGCCATTATGACCCCACACGAATACCGACGCTCCTTCATGAGGTCGCCAATGGCGGGCAGTAAATGATCGAAAAAGAGGTCGAGGGCGGCTTCGATGCCGCTCCACATCGAGCGAAGCAGGTGCTGCGTGATTAGCTGATTAGCATACTCTTTAGGAGTAACAGTGCGATGTTCTACCATCACCTCAAGCCTCCAGGCGAGCTTGAGTTCGTTCAATGCGTCGTAAGCAGCTTTTGGCAGCCAGCTTTGCTCAGATGGGAGTTTTTCAGAATAGGCTCGCGTTACTACTGTCTCAATTGTTGTGGGGTCGGTCTCCAAGACCCGGTGCATGACGCCGAGTACGATCGCAGTGCACGTCATGGCGGCCGCGTCGGCAATTTCAAGCTGAACGGCTTCCTTTTCAAAACTATCGGGCTGAGTGCGGATAAGATCCAGGAGAGTTGGGAGAAGTGACTGGGCAAACGCGACGGCTTCCGGAATTGCTAGTATGTTGGCAATCTGATTAATGGCTGTACCGAAGTCCGCGTTAAAGCGGTGAAGAACGGCTGGCTCGTTTAAGTCCCTAAGTCGGCCTAGCGCTCTGAGCAAAATGCGAACGACTTCGTTCTCGAACCAGTCATCCTGAGCGGCTTCGCGCGGATGTATGCGGGTACGTGTGTTTAAGGCGACGGCCAAAACTTCGGCGTCAGCGGTAAGCCAGTCAATATGCTGGTAGCGCCTCTTGAACCACAGGCTGGAGCTTGGTATTGTTCTCTTAACCGACTCGTAGTATTGAAACAGCATTAGCGCAAACGTTGGGATCCGCGCGATCTGAGGTGCGCCTTCAAGCACTTCCAACATGTGTTCGAGGGCATACAAATCTCGCTCCGCACGCTGGCGATAGGCATTCTGAAAAGAAGCATTGTCGTACCGATATCCGCGAGGCGTGGCTTTTTGTATTGCATCGATTATATCGAAGTGAAGCTGCCCCAGCAATTGAAGGGGGTCAAATAGCCGAAACACCCCGATGCCAACGGTCACGAATGTCCTGATAGCATATACGATCGCGAGTGTCAGTATTAGGATGCTAAAGTAGCCAATGTGAATCCCTAAAGATTGTCCGAGGAGGAGAAAAGCCGAGTAGCAAGACAGAAACGCCATGGCCTTAAGGAATGTATTGCTCGCAATGTCCTTAAAAAGGAGCTCGCGGATGTCTCCGTGGATGCGACCGTAGACAGTGCTGACTACGACGCTAAAAGCAGCGCTGTACAAACCGATGATGATGACGGAGAGCTGCAGCACGGCTGCCGCAATCGCGTTTATGTATGGTTGCTGAAGACCCGGAAGCCGGACGCCAAGCGACACAAGCCGTGAATGAGCCGTATGCAATGCGGAGTCGACGCTGAATGTTACGGCGGTGGCTATTAAGGCGATGGCTATACCGCCGAGGGCTACGAGAAGGAAGCTATAGAGGACCGGAAGCTCAAGGCGCAGGGATCGCCCGGCCTGGCGAGCGCGAAAGTCAATCGTTTGGGAGTTGAACTCCGCCTTAAGGAGGCGGCGCCGAGCCCGCCAAAAGGCTGGCCGACCCGCCAGGAGCGCGAGAATGGCTGCCGATGCGGCTTTAGCTGAACCGAGCCGGGCTACAAGAGTAGCTCGCCTCCAGATGGTTCGAAGATCCACCCCTAGACCTTCGGTCGCTTGGCCTGCTCTGCCCTCGCTCCCGCCCTATCGAATACTTCGGCTGCGAGCTTTCTTAATGCGGTCTTGAGCCCGAGATAGGTGGCGGGAAACCATTGCGAGGTCTTCATCGAGGCGCACCGCCTCCGCCGAGGCCAATGAAGGAGCGCGACGCACCGAAGGCAGCCCCGATTCCGCCGCGAGCTCGTCTAAGGAAAGGCCCAAGACGGCGGCGACCTTGGCGCTGGTGCTGAAGTAGGGGTCACTGCGTTCGTCCCGCTCGATCCGCGACAGCATCGCGGCGTGAATCCCGGCTCGCCGTGCTACTGCGGCCTGAGAGAGGCCCTCTGCCTCCCGTGCGCTCTGATCGCCGGCCCAATTCGTTTTGACGCCACGGTCGAGCCTGTGCCGGAGTGCCTTCCCCCGCCTGTGACCGTAAAGTATCGAACCGAATGGTGTCGAATGGTCTTAGGCGTCGATGCGAGCGCAAATGTACCTGGCGATCGCGTTAGCGGGCGCCCTTACTTTAGTGGGCGTTTCCGCTCGTGCGTCTTGCCGTTTGGACGACGCAATGAAAGCCTTTGGCTTGTGCGAGAGCGATATTGATTGGCACGATGCTCACGCGGCGCTGACGGACTGCAAAGCGGCAGGGATGGCATTCAGAGCCTGTCGCGCCGACTCGGTCGCCTATTCGAGTCTAGACGCTAGGCACCGCGACGAGTTGGAGTATTACATTGCTTACTCGCAGTTCGGCGTCGCTGGAGCCGAGGCGCATTCCGCCACTACTGAAGACGACGCCGCACGGGCACGTAGAGATTTCTTCGCCGCTCGCGTCGGCTTCGAGAAGGTCATCGCAGAGGGTGACCTGCCGCAGTGGATGATGAAAGCGGCGAAGCTGATCGTTCGTACGATTGACGCGAATGAGCCACGCTAGAATCGCGAATGAGCCACGCTAGAATCGCGAATGAGCCACGCTAGAATCGCGAATGAGCCACGCTAGAATCGCGAATGAGCCACGCTAGAATAAGGATAAGATGAAGGCGACTGACAAGGTAGTCGTTCTAGTGGTGGTCGGCCTCTGCGCGCTTATCATCGCCGGCTACTACCAACCGTTTGAAGTTCACCAGGGCTACGGGCTGCACTATCCTACGACGGTCTACTGCTCAGCGCAAAAGTGGTGGTGGCCCGACTGCCATGGCCGGTTCTACGTAACGATATTCGAAATGGCCGCTGTCGTCGCTTTTGCAGCAGCAGCTCGCGCTTACCTCAATCGTCCGCGTTCGTGAGGCACTGGCCTTGAATGACTATGGCAACCCAGCGCGACGAGGGTCTCTCGTTACGAAGCCGACTTACCCGAATCGGACAGTGCCTCGCCAGCCGCGATTAGCCGCTCCCCAGCCCAGCGGGTTCCGCTGGCAGTGGCCTTAGCGGATCGGCGGCTACGCTGCCGGGATCGCGGCGCTGGCGAGTCAAGCAGGATGCGCTTCGTTCGTCGCTGCATCGTGGGAGATGCTCAAGAATCTCTTCGATTGTGCAGTAGCCCTGTTAATTAACGACCGGCTCTATCTACTTTATTTCTTGCTCTTAGTCGGTGGTGCGGTTCTTCTCGCGCTGTTGCGCCTTCTAGGAGTGGTCACCGACCAAATGCATCTGGCGCCTGGGCTAACGGCGGTGGTGCAGCGCGGGCCCGTGTCGCAAGCCGTGCTTTTTGGCGTACTTGCGACCGTCATTGCGGCCTTGAATCTCGGTGCTGCTCAACTCGTCTTTCCGCTATTGTCTGCGCAGATCAGTCGGTTTGCGTTTGTTATGGTTGTTCTTGAGACGGCGGCATGGGCATACCTTGTATATCGGTGGCCGCCGGTAACCAATTGGCTGGTAATGTTAGGGCGACAATAACCCGTGCCGAGCATCCGCGGCCCTTATCGAGAGCTATGTTGGGCGGTGCCTGACTCGCGTCCGACCATGTTACGCTTCTTGCCCGCTATGGAAGCCATTTGGAGGAACGATCGGCCGGCCGCAGTCCCTTCGGTACCAAGAGCTCAGCAGAATACCATGTGTGCTTCCGAAGGATCGACGGTTCTAAGGTGTGCGCCACCGAAGCCTCATGCGAGCATCTCGCACGGCTCGAACGTGCGCGGCGGGAAGGTCGTGCTGCATAGGTGGCATTGGAAGGCGCCAATTACACTTGCAAAGCGCAGCTTTGCGGGTCGGCCTGAGCCTACTGTGGATTGCCCGTCAGGCGTCTGAGCAGCGCTCTACTACTATCTCTTACCTTGATGGCCGCGGCACGAACGTCGTCGAAGTGCGTCGAGGCAGCGAGATTATTAGAGCCGCTGATCACAACGTTCAACACGTCTATCATCTGCTCGCTCGTTTGCGCACTTAGCGAGAGATCTGTCAAGTAGAACTCGTGCGCCCAGTCCCTCGCGTACGGGTCACTTAAAGTCCTGTAGCAATCGTAGTAAAGAGCCGCTGCCTCTTTGGCCAAGCCATATTGACTATCATCAGCCAAATCATGAGCGCGCGCCTGTCGTTGGTCTGCCTCAACTGCTTTTGGGCAGCTCTCGGCAAGTATCTCGCCGATCGTTCTAGCTGGGGCAGGCGTCGTCGTTGCCATCAATCCGATCAACAACCCAGGCAGACTAACCGACATTAAGAGCTTCGCTCTCATGTTTTTGCTCTATTGTCCATTTTCGCTCGCCCGATCGCCGGCCTTGATCGCCTCCTTCTCGCAAGCGTACGCGCCATGCTTCGTGCGCCCATACCAGCGCTCGCCCTTATAGTGATAGATGCCGCTGGGGATGTTGATCCACACGACAACGTCTTTGGGGCAATGCGCTTGCGCCGCGCTCTCCGTGTCGAAGAGCGGCGGCAGAGAATCGGCAACGATCGCAGCCTGACCGGTGGCCGCAGGCACCGCGGCGCCGTGACCAGGCGCAACGCCAGCAAAGGCTAAGAGCGCTGCGACCAAGGCGAAGCGTCGAAACATCGTAGAAACCTCCCGCGCCCCCAAACTCAAGGGTTGCGAGGGCAATGATACCGCGCTTGGCCCCAGATCGACAATCCTCCGCGCTCCATTTGGCCGTGCATTAGGTATCCGCCAGGTCACGGAAACGTGCATTCGACTTCGACCGGAGCCAGCTATAGAGCGACGAGGGACCGCCGCTGGGCGCCGTGGCCGAGGAGGGGGTCGTGGTCGCCTCCTAAACCGCCGCCTAGCGTGCTAAGCTGAAGCTAAACCACGCCTGGCCGTATTCGATGGGGGACTCACAGAGTGAAGTATGTTTTAGGTTTGGTGGCGCTGACGGCTGCGTTGAACGCACCGGCGCATGCTCAAGATTCGCAAAGCGCCCTACAACAGTGTTCGCGCGGGTGGCTTGCGAAAGATTGGCCAACCGTTGCAATCAATTGCATGTCCGAAGCCCTTCGCCAAGAGCAAGATCCGAATTTGGAGGGAATGCCGGCGGAAATACAGGGGGGCGCCCTGCTTTTAGCTGGTGTAGACCATGCGCGTGCGGCCGTCGCTTATGGCCGACTTCACAAGGAAAGCGCTTACAACGAGGAAAAAAGCGCCGCGATCGCTGACCTTACGAAGGCAGTAGGCATTCCAGGGACTCACCAAAAGTGGGCTACTCAACTCTTAGAGTTTCTTCAATCGAGTCGCTTCCTAAAGGATGCGCCCGATTCAGACCTGATGGGAACAACCTGAGAGCCTCACAGAATGCCGCCCGAGAATCTCGGATTTTGCGACAGCGACGACTGGCCGGCGATCGGCGCGGTGGCCAGGGAGAACTGGGCCGAGGTCGCTTCCGAGATGCTCGATTGGATGCTACGATGGAACGAAGCCTGGACACTCTGTTATTACGAGCATGGTAATTGACAACAAATAACTGCGAGCGGATTAACAAATGAAGCGAATGAATTTCCGCTATCTACTCTTCGTAGGCGACGACGACCGCAATCGGAGTGGCTTCGGTTCAAGGATTTACATCCTCGGTCTGCGCGCTCGAACAGTCTACTACGCCTATGGTGCTTGCGATTTCCAAAACCGTCGCGCGCATCCAAAGTGGCTGCAACATGGTAAGAAAGTATTCCACACCGAGGTCGCGGCACGAGACTACGCAACAAAAGTGATCGCGGATCACGAGAATCGAGGATACTCGAACCTAAAGGTCCGTCAAAAGCCGAGAATAGATTTTGATGGACGCCAGTTCACCTACCATCGATCCGATGGCACCACGACAACGTCAAGCGCCCGAGGTCACTGAGGACCATGCCGAAGGTCATCGACTCCCTAACCGTTGAAGCGTTCGTTGATCGACTCAGCGACCTTAAGCGACTCTCGGCCAAAACGAGGGCTGCGTTGCTCGACTCAGTAGCGACGATGCTCGAGGAAATCATCGCAAGCGGTCGACTCGAGGTTAGCTTTGTGCCAGGGCCCCCCGGGTCTGAAGAATATGCCCTGCTGCGACCGACGGCCGCTGAACATTATAGCGGGACTCTTATTATCGGCTGCCGCTCTGTTATCGACAGTTCTACGCCAGCGCCGGCACTCGCTGTCCCCATCGCGAAGAAAGCCCGTCGTCCGAGAGCGCACCGCGCGAAGAAATAAACAATATGTCGGTAATACCCTCAAAGTTCGCCCCACAGCCTTGATCGCTGCCAACTGAGCAGTGTAGCGCCAGCTGCGGGCATCGTTTTTGCTGGGGGCTACGTTCCACCGGAGTCAACTGTACAGCGACGAGGGCGCGCCGATCGATAGCGTGGCCCCGGAGCTGTGGGCGGAGGCTGTTTCCGAGATCGCGGCTTGCGTGTTAAGATGGAAGTCGGGCCTATCTTTGAGAAATGGTGACTGACTTGTCGTCCCGGCTCCTTCTATCTTACGCCGCCACCGCACTAATTGCGCTAGCACTAGCATCATGCTCTAATCCTCGAAACGCGGTAATCACATCCAACAACGCAGACAAAGTGGTCGCGACAATCGGATCAAAGTTAGGCGACAATGATCGCAAACTGCTTGTCGAGGCCGCTGCCCGAAGCGCGCTCGGGAATTACGTCTTGGAAGGCAAGACCGTAGGGCAGGTGCTAAATGACCAACAACGTTTTGATGAACAAGAGTCCGCGAAGCAAGCCGCTGAGCATGAAGAACAACTGCGAATAGAACGTCAGCGAGCCACACAGATTGCCAAGCTAAATTCCGCCCTGGTGGTTTATCCCGTAGTTAAAGAGTTTCGAGAGTCAAACTATGATGTAGAGGCCGGGGATGTACATGAGGCCGCGATAATAGTCACTTTCAAATTTCGCAACAAGACAAACAAGCGTATCGGGGCATTCAAGGGTATTGCGACCTTTCAAAATAGCTTTGGCGACGTTATAGAATCCACCAACCTGGACTACGAGGATCATCCGATACCAGCAGCAGCGACGATTACCTGGGTAGGCGATCATCACTATAATCAGTTTGAGGACAGAGATCAGAAGCTGCGTGATACACCTTTATCTCAGATGAGGTTCAAATGGCAGCCGCAGGGGATTACGTTTACAGACGGATCACAAATACTTGCTCCAACCGCTACCCCAAATAAGTAATCCGAAGCCTAGCCCCCAATCGGCGTCTATCGGTGGCCGTGGTATCTTCGGAATGGGCGCACTTGGCGACCAAGCCAGTCGGCAAGGAGCTGAACCGATCGCATCGACCGCGGCCCCTGTCCGCGTGGGCTGTGCGACCACACGGCCGCAATACACGTCGCGGATGGTCATCGCGTGGCCTGTGCAGCGCAATCAGAAACTGGTAGGCGCTAGGCTTGCGATGGCCGTGACCTTCGTCCGTCGAAATAGACCGTCATGAGCATCCGTCCGGACTACATACGACCTAAAGGTAACAGGGAGTGAAAATCGTCAAGGCGCTTGCCATCGCATCGAGTTCGCTTATCGCAGCGTTCGCGTTCCTCCCGGGCCACTCGTACGCGACAAGTACGCGGATCGCGCTGGCGGATTGTTTCGGCCGGCCTAGCGTAGAGCCAAGCGACGTGGTTTTATCCTGTGCGGATGGGGGTTTTTCGATTCAGAAAATCCGATGGACAGGTTGGGGTGAGTCGTTTGCCGCTGGGCTGGGCACGGGGAGCCTGAACGATTGCACCCCCGACTGTGCCAGGGGGCACTTTCACAACTATCCTATGTTGCTAGTCGTAACCGGTAGACAGACGTGCCCGAATGGGCAATCCGCATACGCGAAAATCACTTATGCGTTTATAGGTCGGGCTCCATTCAGTGAGAGTGCCTCCGAGGCCACACAACGTCTTCCATGCAAGCCGATGCCATAACGCAGGTGAGATATGGACTTCGTGTTGCTAGCGTGTTAGGCGGACGAAACCATCTGTGGCGCTTTCTTCCCGGCGCTGAGTGGAAGAAGTTGCCGGATTGCTTCAAGGCCCCGAATCGCGGCCTTCGCTTGACACCGCGGCGAACCGTGGACGTGACATGTTTGCTATGCGGCAAAGACGTGCAGCGTCATCGAAGGTCTGCTTTATACTGTTCGGTCGAGTGTCGGCGCCGCGCGCAGCTCGAACGGGACGCGATTCTCAGAAGCAAGGCACTGCCCAGTGAACGCGTCCGCGGCTTCCAGAGGCGTTACAACGCGCGCTTGAAAGGCATCCGCAAGCACGGCAGTCTTCAGGCCTATCTCCGGTTTACGGAGGAGCAAGAGCGCAAACGAGCAGCCATTCGCGACGAGCGACAGTTTCAGCGCCTCCTTTCGCGAGAGTCATTGCTTGGCGAAGCCGCTGCGGCGACCGGCTCGCTTGGCGAGGGCTCGTTACAGCGTCTTCCGCCGCGCGGCGTGAGCCGCTACGTTCTGATTGGCCGCTAGGCTCTCGTTGTCTAGGTCGCCATCGAGCCACCTAGATCGCTAGGCCATGGCGAAGTAGGTGAACTGGCTGGCGATGTAGCGAGCCGTGCGCGGCGCTCCAAGTGTTTGTTCCACGAGGCTCCGCAGCGCTGGCAGGTTCCGTCTCGACCGCCCACATACCGGAGGCACACCGCCATAAATTCCAGGGAGTTGGCGCTCGCGATCGAAGGATCGCCAGCCCTTGGCGGGCCTTGTCCCTTGGAGTCCTGCTCGTGCTCGCCACTAGGTAGCCCTTCGGATGGCGTGGTCGATTCAGTACGCTCACCAGATTGCTCAAGATTGCTCACACTCTGAGAGTGAGCACACTGTGAGCGATCTGCGCGAAGCCGCCACCGTGACCGCGATGGGAAGCCGGAGCGGTCCCTCTCCACGCCAAGGCGCGAGGCGGCCCGCCGAATCGTGGCGGGCGCGCCTGCTCCCTCCTTGCGCGCTGCTTTCTGGATCGCGGCGCACTCATGCCACTCGCTGTCGCTGAGATAGTCCGCCAGCCAATCTTGCGCGGCGTTCCGCTCGTCGGGGTCGCCGGGTTGCTGCATCGCGAGGTCGTCGGCGGTCAGGTCGCTCACCTCGCCATCGAGTACTGCCTTCGTCGTCTCGCAGGGTTGGCCGTCGTCGTCGCTCGTGGGGATGATCTCGATACGATAGGCAACGGTCGGCGCCAAGCCAGATAGGTTGTGTTTCGTCACCGCTATCACGTAGCGGTCTTCCGCCTCCGGGTGCCGTCCGAAACTCATGACGCTACGTGCGACGTTCCCGAGTTCGGCCGAGCCGAGGGCGCGGACGGACGCAGGTCCGTTGGCTTTCGTCCAATGTCGCACGGCTGTGAACGCCACGCCGGTACGCGCCGTCATTTCGACGATGGGGCGGAGAGCGCGCCGTACTTGCTGCGGCATACGTCCCTCGCTGTCGAGCTCAAGATGCGAAAAGAGTGCATCAACGTAAACGAGGCGCGCGCCGGTCTCTTCGATCTTGCGCTCAAGCTCCGCAACGTGCCGCGGCAGCGTGAACGGCTCGATTGCGTCGCCGATACGGACGCCGGTGATGAAATGGACCCGGCTCAGGTCCGCGCCGGCAACCTGTAGACGCATCTTGAGGACACCAAGACTGTCTTCCTCGACGACGATCAGCGTTGTTACGGGTTCCATCGGCTCGCCACTAAAGAAGCAACGGCCGACCGACCCCGAGGCGATGATTCCCGTGAGCGTCGTCGTCTTGCCAATATCGCCGGGGCCGTCAAGCAGCGTCACCGCCGCGAAAGGGATGCGATCCGGAGCAAACCACGTGGTGCGTTGCGCGTGGACCTCGTCAGCTCGAATCGTAAGGAGGAGTCGCGGGACGGAATTCATGTGCCTAACACCAATGCCTTTCGCGATCGTCATCTGTCCGTAAGTCTGTACACCGCGGTACTCGTCCCATTTCGGGCGCATCAAAGCGCTGCGGCGAAAGAGCCTATCTACGCGCGCTGGACCCGGCCCGCAGGCTTGAATGAGATAGTTCACCAAAGCCAAATCCGCCCTAGAGTGATCGCCATCATAAGCGCTGATGTCGCCACAATCGTAGAGCGGGCAGAATGCTCGTCCGAACCGCAACCGCAGCCCGTCAAGCAACGCGTCGTCGGTGGCTGCTGCTTCCACAGGGTGGGGACCGGCATAGTCGCCTAAGCGGTAGCTTGGGCTAGAAGCGAGGAAGAAAGGATGCTCGTTCATCGGCCCCCCACCCGTGGAATGACGTGGCAACTCGCGCGCAAGAAGCGCTTCGAGTTGGCATTGTAGTGGTTCGATCGTTATCGGCGTACCGGAAACATGAGCGCCCGTAACGGTAAAGAATCTCCGATCCTGATAGACCTCGATTCCCCGACCTCCGGCAAGGGTGCGCTTCGCGCCGTCGCCGTAGGCTTCTGGCAGCGATCCTCTGAGAATACAGTGCAGACCGCGCGCAGAAGGTGACCGCTCCCAATACGTCAGCAGCTCAGTTATGATCCGTTGCGCCCAGGGAGCGACCACGCCGTCGCCGCCGATGCAATCATCGAGGTCGATGCCGATAAGGCCGTCTTCTCCGGTCAGGACGAAGCCAATACCGTCGAAGGCATTGAGCGGATCTAGGAACGCGGCTTTAACGACTTCGAATGAGCTCCACGTTGTGGGATCGTTTACCTTCGCAAGCGTGCCGTTAGGCATAAGAGGAGGCTTTGCGCTTTTGCCGCCCGGTCGTTGCGCGCCGTACTTCCAAAGCACCCAACGAGCCAGAGCCTTTAGCTCGCATGGGATTGCGTCAAAGTTTACGTAGGACCCGTTCACGCGCGTTAGGTCCGCGTAGCGCCTATTGCGTTTAGCGTTTCAAGATCAAAGAGCGGTCGTCGAACCCTCCGGCCCGGCTCAATCGCCGTGACGCCGATAAGCAAGCGCGCACGTTCCAGGCACTGAACGAAGTCGGCTAGCGCGCGATCGACGTGCGCGTCGAGCGGCCAAAACTCGCCTGGGATGTAGGCGCGAACGTAGAAGCGGGCGGACGGACTATTCGCGAAAAAGGTTCGATCGAGGTCGCATGCAAAGTCTATGATGTCACTGTAGACCTTGGGCGCTTCGTTAGAGCGGGGCGCTCTGTTTTTCATGGGTAGTCCGTCGCCTTCGCGGTCGTCGTCTTCAGCAGCGTTTCCAATCCCTCGATCGGCACAAGCACTCGTCGGCCGATCCGGATTGTGGGTAGCTGGCCTGTCCTAACGGCTTCGTAAGCAGTGCCGCGCGAAACGCCCAGCGCCGCCGCTGCCTGCTCCACAGTCATTGTCATTCGGTGGTCTCGTATCATCTGGTCCTCCAACGGCTTGGGTCGTACCGGATCGTACCAGAAAGGAACAGCGTAGGTCTAGCCATAACTAGAGCCACTTATGGGAAGCAGTATAAAAGGCGCCAAGCGTACGACGACGGAACGCTCGGGGCCAGCCGACGTTGGTTCCTTTGGAGTCGAAAAGGCTGCGGCCGACGCTCCGTCTCCCGTCATGCGAGAGTTCGCTCAGGTCGCCGCTGCGTCACGCCTAACTCTTGGCGGACTCGCTAGATTGCTTAATCGTCGGGATGGCACTGCACTAAAGGCGATCAATGTAGCTCGTCACTTTGAGGCTGCGCATCCCCGCGCAGAGACCGTCAAATCTTACGCTGCAGTCCTCGGTGTCACTAAGTCACACGTCGCATTCTTGCGCGGGGACCCCATCCCGTGGGCGGACGTGGAAGAAGCGCTAAGGCGCGCGACCGTCGAATTGCAGCACGTCTCGTATCAATTCCGAAACGACGCCGCCGCTCGCGCGCGTGAAGCTATTTTCAAGACGTTGAATGACGATCGAGCCGAGGCTTCGCGTTTAGCCCGCGCGTTCGCCTTGGCGCAGGTTCGCGAGGAGTTCGGGATCTTGGATGACCGCGCAGCGGCGCACCCAAGCTTTGCAGCGGTCGTTGGGCCGGCACTCACTGCGTTGGCTGATTGTCTAAGAGCGCGCGTTGATCTTTTCGCGGAGCTAGGCAACGATGCTCGCTTAGCGGAGCTTCGGATCGCCCTGGCCTCGCTTTTCGTCGGTGAAGCATCCACCGATATTGACCACGTTATGTCATTTGTTTTGAGGCTGCTGCGGAGCCGTGGCATAGATACGTCCGCAATGGAGGAGGCACTAGATAGAATGAATCGGCGAACATGGCGACTCGGTGACCTGGCGCGTTTCGATTACTCTCTCGATCTGAAGGAGAAGGGCAAATGAGCATTTACAAACGTAACTCGGGCCGCTACGCGGTCCTCGTCGACCTTGAACCTACCGCGAAGGGTCTACGGCGTCGCAAGAGCATCGGCACCTTTCGCACGCGCAAAGAGGCCGAGGCCGCCGAACGCAAGGCGCTCGAAGCACGCGATCGGGGTGACAACCTAGACCCGGAAAAGGTGACGATCGCCGAGCTGTCGGAGCGTTTCATTAGGGCTGTTGCGCCGGAGCTTGCTGGTCAAACGGTCTCTCGATATGAAGAGCACCTACGGATGCACGTCGAACCCTCCATTGGCGGCGTCGTGGCATCAAAGCTGAAGCCGGCGCACTTGGCGGAACTCTACGCGAAGCTTCGTACCGAAAAGATTCGCTATGAGAAGCGAACCAGGAAACAAGACGGGACGGTCGCCACAAAAGAGCGCTACGGCCGCCCGCTCGGGGCGACTACAGTGCTTCGCATCCATCGGCTCATGCACCGAATGCTTGGTTGGGCCGAGCGCAAAGAAATCGTAGCGCGTAACGTAGCGCGAAAGGAGATGGAGATTGCGCCAAAGGCCGCTCCATCGCCGGTACGCGCTCTCACAGCGGACCAAGTAGCGGCGTTCCTCGCAGCTGCCGAGGCGTCGGAGCATTACTCGTTTTTTGTGCTAGCGGTCACGACGGGAATGCGTCGAGGCGAAATTGGCGCACTGACTTGGGATGCGATAGACACTGAGCGCGGCATCGCCGGAGTGCGTCAGGCCATTGGCGAGGATCGCAAGGGGCACACCTTCATCAAGTCTACGAAGAGCGGAAGGGAGCGCGTGGTCCCGCTAAACCACCTCGCGATCGAGGCGCTCCGGGGTCATCGCGCCGCCCAGCGTGAGGAGAAGATGCGTAACCGCGATCGCTACGCCGACCAGGGTCTCGTCTTCGCTGACGAACTCGGTGGCATGCTCGACCTCGACGCTATCTCCAAGGCGTTCGCGACCTTAGCGCGCACGGCGGGGATCAAGGCCAAGGGAATCTCTCTCCACTCTTGCAGGCACTTTTGCGCAACCCAGGCGCTGGTCGCCGGTAACGACGTTAGGACGGTCGCCGCCCTGCTCGGCCACGCGGACCCGGGAGTGACGCTGCGTGTCTATGGGCACGTCGTCGCGGGTGCCCAGGAGCGAGCCGTTGCGGGCATCGAGGAGGCAATCGCGGCCGCGGAGGCGCGCCGTACGGCCGGTCAGAATTGACGGTCAGAAACCCGCCCCGGATTTGGACGGCAACCGAATGGCAACCGGGGCCGGTTCGAATCGCGAACGTCTACCAAGTGAATGCTGCGAAAAGTCTTGTGAAATAAGGGAAACCACGTGCGCGCCCGTAGCTCAATCTGGATAGAGCAGGGGACTCCTAAGCCCAAGGTTGCCAGTTCGATTCTGGCCGGGCGCACCACAAAAGAGCTCATGCGTTAAGGGTTTTTGCTTGCCTGTTCTCCACTGCCATCTAGCCCGTAGAGCTACGCGTCGAGCCACCGTTTGCGGCGAGACAACTGCCGACCCGCTTAGCGGCAAAGTACAAGCGCGCTATCGCCATTTTGCCCGGTTTCATTTCGCGGCGTAACCGTTTCCATCGCCCCAGCCGTTAGGGAGTAGCCAAGAACGCGCGGCGAGTGGGGAGTCGCCGTTTCCGTTTCACCGACGCGCTAGGCTCCTCGAGCGAAGGGAGCGCTCGGCCCTAGAAGAAACGCCCCGGGCAAGAAAGGGCTTCCGCATTGAAGACCGGATTGCTGTTCGTTTTTCTGCTCTGCGCGCCGTTGACCGCGTTCGCTCAGGAGGAAGGCAGCGAGACGCCGCGGCCCACGCCGATCATCCACCATGCCGTCTCTTCGAATGCCGCCGCGCAAGCCGCATTCGACCGTGGTCTGCTTGATTATTATGCCTATAACCCGGAGGCGGCCAACCACGAGTTCTATACGGCAGCGGATCTTGATCCGCAGATGGCGATGGCATGGTGGGGCATCGCATTGAGCAACGCACCGAATTTAAACGTTCCGCCGACGGACGACCGTGACGATCAAGCCCGCTACGCGATCGTGCGGGCGCAGGCGCAGGAGGCCAACGCTTCTGCGGAGGACGGCCTGCTCATCGAGGCCGCCGTGGCGCGATTCAACGACAAGAAGAAAGCCACGCCGGCGGCGTTGCTCGTAAACTACCGTGATGCCTTGCGGCGCATCGCCGAAGCGTATCCGAACGATCCCGACGCGGCGGCGCTCTACGCGGAAGCCGCGCTCTACGTCGCCGTCGGAGATCTCGGCGAAAACCGCGAAGGCTGGACGGCGGCGCAACGAGCAGCCTTCGTGAAAACCGTTGCCGCGTTGCTGCCCTACTTCGAATCCAGTCTCGCGAAATTTCCAAAACACGTCGGGCTACTGCACTTTTACGTTCACACGGCGCAAATCGCGAATCAGTCGAACGCGGCAGTCCCCGCTGCGACGCAACTCGCGGCTTTCAATTTCCCGCCCGAGGATTCGCACCTCACGCACATGCCGGGGCATACATTCTTCGACGTGGGCATGTACCAGGAAGCCTTCGACGTTGGGCAACGGTCCGTGGGGATGGATTATGCCGCAATCGATTGCTGTCACCCGGGATTTTACAGCGCACCCCGCTACTATCACGCCCATAACGTCGCATTCTTGCTCTATGCAATGATCCAAACCGGGCACGCAGGCGATGCCGTCGCCGTCGCGCGCCGCGCCGCCATTCCGGCGATGCTTGCTCGAGCGCTGGTCGCTGCGGGCGAATGGCAAGCCGTGTCCGACGTTCCTTACGCGAAGAGCGGCGATCAGACGATCGCGTTCGCGCGAGCCCTGGCTTTTGCAAAACTAAACGAAGTCTCGAAAGCGAAATCGGCGCTCGCTGACGTGTCGGCGCCGCCGGGAGCGCGCCCCTCGAAGGTTGCGATCGAAAATGCGATGCGCCGGACGGTTCAGGCCGAGATTGCACTCGACGAGCACGATAGTGCACAAGCTTTGCAGCTATTGACGTCAGCGTCGAACGATGCAACGCACGGCGATTGGCTCGTGGGCGGGGTCGAAATGCCAAGCCTATATTACTATTCACCGCATATGGCGTTGGCTGAGCTGGCGATGAAGTTGGGCAACAGCACCGTGGCCAAAGGCGCGCTAGAAGCCGAGCTCGCAGCGAGCCCCCACTCCGCTGCGGCCACGAAAGCGTTGGCGCAGCTCGGCGGTTTTAAATGAAATAGGCTCACGCGGACCTTTCGGCGACTGTCGCCTAGCTAAGATGGAACCGCGAGATGATACCGAAACGGGTCGAAGCTTTCGAGCAGAAAAGGGACATCCGAATGAGACCTTCAGCTATAGGTGTTCGCTTAATTAGCATCTCAGCGGCTGCCGCAATACTGGGTAGCTGCAGTGGGGAGTCCCGGTTGCAACTGGCGCCGGCGGCTTCGTCCCAGCAGAACACCGTGCGCTCGCGGCTGAGTGGCGCCGCGACGGAAGGTTTGGTGGTCGGGCACCCGGACCGGGGCCGCTCGTGGATGGCTCCCGACGCGGCGACTCATGCCTTACTGTACGTATCCGACTACAGTTATAATGAGGTTTTCGTTTACTCATATCCGCAGGCTAAGTTGGTGGGAACGCTGACGGGCCTTAGTAATCCAGACGGCATCTGCACCGACAAGAGCGGCAACGTGTGGATTGTGAACAACAGCGCGGGCAACGCCGTTGAATACAAACACGGGGGAACCACACCAATCGCAACGCTGAACATTGGCTCCGCGAATGCCGTTTCGTGCTCCGTTGATCCGACGACTGGTAATCTCGCTGCGACGGTTTTAGATACTTACGGTAGCGGACAGGGCTACGTCGCCATCTTCACGCATGCCAAAGGCAGTCCAAAGTACTACATGGATTCCGAAATGTACGCCGTGTATTTCTGCGGCTACGACGATAAGGGTAACCTCTTCGTCGATGGAGATCAGAATGGCCGCAGCACCGCGTTCCAATTTGCGGAACTTCCCAGGGGCAAAAAGACGTTCACGAACATCACACTGAAGGGTGCCACGATCAACTTCCCCGGCAACGTCCAGTGGGATGGCAAGCATGTGGCAGTCGGCGATCAGCTTTATCAGGATTACCCGGAACTCGGTGCTATTTACCAGACTACCGGCGCAGGCGGTAAGATTATAGGCAAGACGGTGCTGAACGACTACGGAGACATCGAAGGGTTCTGGGTTGAGGGAAAAACGGTCATTGGACCGGATTTCTGCATAAACGGTTGTACTCAAGGTTCTAGCGTGGGATTCTTCAAGTACCCGGCCGGGGGAAAGCCTACCAAAACGTTCGCGGGAGGTTTCAAAAGCTATTCGCAGCCGGCTGGCGCCGCGGTCAGCCAATAGCGTCACTTCTAGCATAGGCAAGCATGATCAGGGACAAACGGACGTGGATCGTCGTTAATGCCGTTGGCCTAGCTGCGTCGCTCTTCGTACTAATTTCGTGGTCTCTCCGACCTCCTACTCTTTGGTTATTTCCACCGTGGTTCTGGCAGGCAGATGCAGCTTTTGTTTGCGGTGGATTTATTTACAACATCGTTCGGAGGCTGCGCGGCCTGATTGAACCGGCGCGGTGGGCATGCGGCATGACCGATAGACAATTGTGGATCACGAAGGGATTGCTGATCGTCGTCGTGATAGGCGGTGTATTCGTCGTCACGATCTTGCGCGTATCGCGACCCTAATCGGCAACTAGAATTACGATGCTCGCGTCTGCGTCATCTTTTACCAACAGGCCAACGAGCGGATTAGTAACAAAATCGATCGCCGCTCGGACCTCGGCTCGGCGGCATGTCGCCGACGAACCTTGTGCCACTAGATCTTGATCGACGAGCACCATGGCGCCGTCTTCGGTCATTCGCGGCGCTTGCGGAGGATCGCCATGGTATGCCGGTTGAGTTGTGAGCCCCGTGCGAATGATGGGGCCGCACTCTACTGGCGACTTCGGTGAGTCCGGCCGGCGGGGCGGCTGGGAAGCCACCGCCGCCGCAGCCGGCAAAATTAGAAAGGACGGCCGGCCTAAAAAGACGGCGACTTCGCTCGCGAATCTCCATGGCTGGACTCCCTTTAGCAGCAGTAGCCGGCGAGCGGGGTCGGCGGTCGAGGCGGCCGAGCGGAGTGATGGGGCGCTCGCCCGGTTTCTGAAGGCCGTCCAAGACCGTTGCGGAGCCTCCCCCGGTATGCTAGCATGGGGTACTGGAACGGACCGCCGGTCCGTTTTCTTCATGTTGTGGTAGACTGTGAATGGCAAAGAAAGAAACGCGCGTGATGGTTGTCCTGGCGTGCACTGAGTGTAAGCGCCGGAACTACAACACGCAAAAGAACAAACAAAAGACCACGGACCGGCTGGAGCTCAGCAAGTACTGCCGCTTCTGCCGCTGTCACCGGGCTCATCGAGAGACGAGATAGGGCGGTAGCTCAATTGGTAGAGTCCTGGTCTCCAAAACCAGTTGTTGCAGGTTCGAGTCCTGTCCGCCCTGCCACCCCTTCGACAAGCTCAGGGTGACAATGTTGGACTTCCTTAAGGTGAACCTTTGGTGAACGAACAGCAAAAGAGAACGGCCCAGGCCATGGGCGGAGGCGATTTTGTCCGCGGCGTGATCGCGGAGCTTCGTCGCGTCACTTGGCCGACGCGCGAGGAATGGATCTCAGCGACCATCCTTACGATCGTGCTGGTGGTCGGCATCGGCTTGTTCACCTTCCTCCTCGATCAGCTCTTCGGATGGCTCTTTACCGTTATCCATCCCGTCACCGGGTAAGCTCGATCGTGTACGACACCGAGCACCCCGAGCTGGAAACCCCAGAAACGCTAGTCGAAGCCGAGACCGTCATCGACGACTCGCAGATGGGCGACGCATCGGGAGCGAGCGTAGAAACGCTTACCGAGGAAACGCTCACCGAGGAAACGCTGACCAACGAGACGCTCGACGGCGAGCAGCCCGCGGCCGAGGTTGAAGAAGTCGAGGGCGAGCTCGAAGATGCCGAGGGCGAGCCGACCGGTCCCAAGCCGAAGGACAACCGCAACTGGTTCGTCGTGCACACTTATTCGGGTTACGAGAATAAGGTCAAGGCGAATCTCGAGCGCCGCATCCATTCGATGGGCATGCAGGACAAGATTTTCCGCGTGCTCGTTCCGATGGAGGACGAGGTCGAATTCAAAGACGGCAAGCGCAAGATCACGCCCAAGAAAGTTTTCCCTGGCTACGTTCTGGTCGAGATGATCATGGACGATCAATCCTGGTACGTCGTGCGCAACACGCAGGGCGTAACGGGCTTCGTCGGTAGTCCGGGTCCGGGTGAGAAGCCGGTGCCGCTGCAGGATAAGGAAGTCAAAACGATCCTCAAGCAGATGGGCATCGAAGCGCCGAAGCTCAAGATCGACTTCAAGAAGGGCGACCGCGTCAAGGTGACGTCGGGACCGTTCTTCGACTTCACCGGCGTCGTCGACGAGATCGCTCCCGAAAAGGAACGCCTGCGCGCGCTGATCTCCATCTTCGGCCGGGAAACTCCGGTCGAGCTGGAGTTCTTCCAAGTGGAGAAGGTCTAAGCACACTTCGACAGCCCTTCGACAGGCTCAGGGTGACAACGTAAGTTAGGTTTGGCCGAATGCTGACCCCGGGTTCGGGCCGAAAATTTAGTAGGGGGAGAAACGTTCGTAACGCTTCGTTAAGGAGAAGACATGGCTAAGAAGGTTGTGGGCAAGATTGGCCTACAGATTCCGGCAGGCAAGGCAACGCCCGCGCCGCCGATCGGTCCGGCACTCGGACCCTACTCGCTCAACATCATGGATTTCTGCAAGCAGTACAACGAGCGTACTGCCTCGCAGGCCGGCATGATCATTCCCGTCGAGATCACCGTTTATGAGGACCGGACGTTTACGTTCGTTACCAAGACGCCGCCGGCGTCGTTCCTCATCAAGCAGGCGCTGAAGATCGAATCGGGCAGCAAAGAGCCCAACCGCAATAAGGTCGGGACGCTGACGCAGTCGCAGCTCGAAGATATCGCCAAGGTGAAGATGCCCGACATCAACGCCAACGACATTGACGCCGCCAAGAAGATCGTCGCCGGAACGGCGCGCTCGATGGGCGTCGAGGTGGAGGCGTAAGATGCCGCAACATCACGGTAAGCGTTTTAAGACGCTCGCGAGCAGCTACGATGTGGCTCGCCTCTTCTCGACTCCCGAAGCGATCGCGATCGTCAAGAAGAACGCCAACGCAAAGTTCAACGAAACGGTCGAGGCGCACGTGCGTCTGGGCGTCGACCCCAAGAAGAGCGACCAGAACGTCCGCGGCACGGTCCTGCTTCCGCACGGAACGGGCCGTACGGTGCGCGTCATTGCCTTCAGTAAGGGCGACAACGCCAAGGCGGCGCAAGAGGCCGGCGCCGACATCGTCGGCGACCAGGATCTCATCGATCGCGTCAAGGCCGGCTTCACCGAGTTCGACGTAGCCGTCGCCACACCCGATATGATGGCGCAGGTCGGTAAAGAACTCGGACGCATCCTGGCACAAAAGATGCCCAACCCCAAAGCGGGAACGGTGACGCCGAACATCGGCGCGGCAATTCGCGATATCAAGGCCGGCAAGGTCGAGTTCCGTCTCGATAAGAGCGGGATCATCCACACCATCGTCGGCAAAGCCGGCTTTGACGACGAGCATCTGGTGGAGAACGTCGTGACGCTACTCGATGCAATTATTCGCGCCAAGCCGTCGGGCGCGAAGGGAACCTATCTTCGCAGCGTTACGCTGGCGAGCACCATGGGCCCGGGCGTAAAAGTCGATCCCAACCGAGTTAAGGCCACGGCCTAAAGTCATATGAAGCTCCGGCGGCCGCAAGTGTCGCCGGAGCCAAGCGCGACGCACGACGTCATAGAGCCCGCAGGGTCTGGGTGCGGCTGGCTCGAAAAGGCTAGTTGATCAAGCTAGCCCGAGACGGACTTTCTCGAAGGGCAAGCAGACTCCGGGCGCCGGACCAGACTGCCGCATCGAATGGTCCTTAAGTGGCTGGCTTAGAGAAAGCTGGCTGATTAAGCGTTGGCGAGTTTGGCCGGTCTGAAACGGAGTTACGCGCGTGAACCTCCCAGGCGTACATTCCAGGGAGAGATTTTACCCCACCATTCTTAGGCGGGCGGCTTCCTATTGAGCCGGGTACTGACGCTGACGCGAGCCACGCTCAAGGAAAACGCGATCCTAGCCGGCTTAAGCGGTTCTATGATCGGCGAAGTACTCGAAACGGGGAAGCTGATCGACCTCGACACGCCTCAGCAGATCTACGAGGCGGGGCGCGAAATACGTGAAGTCTATTTTCCAATCGATGCCGTGCTTTCCGTCGTAACCCAGATGCGTGATGGCGGGTCGATCGAGGTTGGAACCGTAGGACGAGAAGGTGTATCGGCAATCCCACTGCTGCTCGGAGCGACGTCGTCCGCCAATGAGAGTTATTGCCAGGTTCCCGGGCGCGCCGTCGTCATTAGCAGCGACCACTTTAGAAGATTGCTCAGCGCCGAGGACGATGGGTTTCGCAGCGTTCTCGATCGATTTCTTCAAGCGTACGTCAATATGCTCGGGCAGCTCGCCGCCTGCAATGGTAAGCATAGCGTACACGAGCGGTGCGCCCGCTGGCTCTTATTAACACACGACCGGGTGAATTCCGATAAGATTGCGCTTAGCCACGAATACCTCTCTATGATGCTGGGGGCGCGCCGCTCGAGCGTAACGATCGCGGCGGCGGCCCTCCAACACGCGGGGTTTATCCGTTACGCTCGCGGACATATCGTGATTCTTAACCGGGGAGGCCTAGAAGAGGCATCGTGCGAGTGCTATGAAGTAGCGCGCGAGCAATTTGGGCCTTTGCTTGGAATGACCGAACTACGGCAAAAATAAAAAGAATCCCCAGCATTAGCTGAGGATTCAGGTGCCTAGGAGATTACGTTTGGAAGTTGCGACTATTTAGCGGCGACTCTCTAAATGAAAGCTGTTAATCTTGTCATCAATCAGAGTTACTGCCCCCGACTCTGCCAATAGCCTCCCTCTATCCTTCACGCGGCTACCCACCGAGATCGAGACCGCTGCCATGATCGTTCCCTTGAAATGCGATGCCGTACTCAGCGTCGCCGAACTGCCAACCTGCCAAAAGACGTTACACGCATTGGCCTCGTTGATCAGCTCGACCCTGCTTTTGACGGCCGTCGTTAAGGTCGTCGGTATCTGGAAAATGAATACACTATTTTTACTTTTCTTACCGTCCAGAGTGACTGTGCCGGTGATTCCAAGTGAAGTCGGCGCATTGTACAATCCCGGTGCAATCGTGGTTCCGCCAATGTCGGCGGGTAGAGCCGTCGGGTTCTGAAGTAAGACGGTGTAGTTGTATCCCGTGGTCAAATCGGCTTGCGCCTGTGACGGAATGGGACCTCCCGGATAGATCGATCCGTGTTTCACGACGCCAGGACCAAAGCCGGTGATGCTCGTACCGGGAGAAACACCGAGATTGCCATCGAGGATGGTCGCTCCGGTACTGGTGACGGTAGTTCCGCCCAGGACTGCAAATGAGGTTGCGGAGCCGAGCGGCACGTCGCCCTTCACGATCGGGCAAGTCTTTGCAGCGTCGGGGCCAACGGAGGAACCTTGCGCTAATGCGAGTCGCGCCGCGGCTGATGTTTGTGCCGAAGGAGCAAACGCGGCACTACCATCAGTGTTAGCGTTGCTGCCGCTGCAGCCGGCCAGCAGGGCGAACATGGCGCCTCCGCTTAGGGTAAAGCTAAGGAATGTTGAAGTACGCAATTGGGACTACTTTCTGTGAGTCGAGGCCCGGGATGGGCCGACTCAGGGACCAAGTATATTCTCCCCAACGCTTAACCGTCGGTACGGTATAACGCGAAGTCCCTTTATTCGTCGATAAGGGCTCCGCAGCCAAAAAGAGACTGCACAAGGTCTATAAAGGACTTCACGGCATCCGGAGATACGTGCGCCTCGTTGAGTTTCATTATACAGTCCAAGGCCTTAGCGGGTGTATCGCATTGATCGAGTGAGAACCAGTAGTAGCCGCCACGCCGGGGATCGCACTCGCCGCAACGAATCCGCCAGCTTGGATTGGGCGACGGTTCAGGCGCGTGTGGCTCGCCCACCGTCGTAAAACGCTTATCAATGCTCATTTCGCTAATCGGGCGACTGGATAAGCACGAAGGACAGATCAGCGTGGACGGTAGCTTACGCTTCACAAAGTAACCTGATGGTGTCGTGGACCCCCTCTGGTAAAATTGGGTGTACTTCAAAGCAGGATGTTGAGAACCGGCCGGCGCCCAGGCGCCATTAAAAATGAAGTCGCGCCTGGACCATCCTCGGGATCATCTAACGAGCGGATGTCGCTTTCCTTGGGACGTTTGGACCTAAACATAGGGACGCCCTCCGGGTGCCCCTCCCATCCCAGGTGGAGATCTACGGGGAAACGCCAGTATTTACGATACTGCGGCGATCATTCCCGGAGCGACGCGTCGTGCGTCGCAAGGTAAGAATCCGGCTACTATCTCGGTCATCCGTGCGAGTGCGGTGCCACGACGCCGTTTGAGCGCTGCGTCGAATGCTATTACCCATGCCTCCCGGGCATCGCCGATGAGAAGATCGTTGCGGTAAACGCGTGCGACCCGGCAGTAGTGCGCATAAGCGCCGCGCAGGTCGCCTCGATCGTAGAGCTCGTCCCCGTCATCGGTATGACGTAAGAAGCACGCGACATCGACGATCACATTTTTGAGGTCGATCGACAGCTCGTCGGCCGCACGGAAATATTCGTCGACCCGTTCAAATCCGACGATATGAATGATGGCCTTGCGAATCTGCGAGCAGACGGTACGCAAGCTTTGGGAAGCGGAGAAGCGTTCGACACCGGGCCAAAAGACTTCCATAAGCTGACTACGCGAAACGCAGCCATTAGGCTGCAGGGCGAGATATTTGAAAATCTGCCGATCCCGCTGGCGAATAAATGCGATAGGTTGTCCGTCGATTTCTGCAAGAAACCAGCCGAGAAGCTTCACGTGCATCGGGGCGACGTCCTTAACGCGGCCGCCGCGCTCGTGGGCCCGAGTGGACGTAAGGGCCCGAAGCGGACGATAACCGTCCGGAGTATGCAGCACGAAGAGGCCTTGCTCTTCGAGGGCTTGCAACTGCAACCGATCGTCAAGGTGGGCGCCAGTCATTAACTTGAAGACGAGATCGGCATCGCGTTGTGGTACGCGGGTCAACGCGTCCCCGATAAACTTGTTGAAGAAGTGGCGATGATACTTCCGCCAGTGTCCGACCGCTTGCGCGAGGTTGCAACCATCTTCGCCGGCCTTGCGGAGAGCGCCGCTAACAACCTGAGGCCACCCGTCGGTTGCCTCAAGCACGTGCAACACGTCCGTGTGGGTAAACGAGACCCCCAATGACTCGGCCATGTGGCGGATATCGGCCGCGTCGAATGCCAGCCGGTGAGCGTCGCAGAGAACGGCTTTGCCTTGAAACACGAAGCGGCTGACGTCGAGGGAAGCCCAAGAACGGCTCGCGACCAGGAGCGAGACGTTTCCGGGTACCTCCTCGATCAGACGGACCAATGCTGCAATACCTTCGGCACTAGGGACATCTTCGCAGTCAATCGCGAGCTCGAGGGGGGCCCGCATCGCGAGTTCGCGGAGAAGCTGATCGTGCGAAACTATCGCCGCGAGTTGAAGCATTTTGGCTGCGGCGTTCCAGATGGCTTCGCGGCCGGCGCCGGGAGAGAGCGAGCAATATAGTCCATTTGTCGCAACATTACGCAAATAGGCTAACAGCGCTATCGTTTTGCCGAAGCCGGCGGGAGCGACCAAGAAACGAACCGGGACGCTCTTAGAGCGCCTGAGCCATTCTTCCAGGCCTTGGCGTCGCACGATCGAAGGCGCGGGGCGCGAAGCCCCCGCGTTGATGTACCTCCGTGGAGCGGCCGATAAAGGAGATGCGATTAGGCTTGGATTCGGCAGTACCCCGAGATTCATCATTCTGCTCCTCTTTGCGAGTTAGACGAGCGACAAGACGTCCGACTCAGGGCATAGCATATTCCGCCGTTCGCCTGAACGTCTGTACTATATCGAACAAATCGCTATGTGCGAGACGCTACAGACGTCGAGCGTCGTAAAGGGTATGCTGTGTACCTGAGTTCGGCCTGTTGCGGGCCTTCTGAGAACTCTTTTAAGGTAAAGAAAATATGCGTATTTCAACCACACTTAGCTATGCGCTTTGCGGGAGCATGCTGCTTTCGTTTATCGCCGGCTGCGGCGCTAATGGGAGCAGCGGCAGCAGCACGTCGTCCTTTTCTCCAGCCATCCAAACAGCTAGCACGCAGCGAAAACGTCAAGCACAAGTGCTCGGCCCGTGCCGTACCAGTTTCGCTGGCGCGCACTCGGAGGATGTACCCCTGGCTTCGGCCGCCTCATTCGGCGTACTGGCAGGATCGACCATAACCAATGCCGGGCTGTCTATCGTAACCGGCAACATCGGAGTCTCTCCAGGCACTTCGATTACCGGCTTTCCCCCGGGCGTCGTTAATGGTAGCAGCTATGCCGGCGGCCCCGTCGCGGCGAAGGCCGAAGCAGACCTCGCAACCGCGTATAACAATGCCGTTGCACGTCCTAATGCGTCACCGTTGCCGGCCGATATCGGCGGCATGACGATCACCCCGGGGCTCTACGTAGCTCCTGTAACGTTAGGGATTTCCGGTACCGTTACGCTTGACGGTAAGAATAATCCGAACAGCGTGTTCGTTTTCCAAATACCCTCGACGTTAACAACCGCCGTCGATAGTGCGGTCGTACTTACAAATCAGGCTAACGCATGCAATATCTTCTGGCAGGTCGGCAGTTCGGCGACGCTGGATACCGCGTCGAACTTCAGCGGAACGATCATGGCCGCTGCGTCGGTCTCGCTCGGTACCGGTTCGAACGTTACCGGACGGGTCTTGGCCGAGTCGGGCGCCGTCACGTTGCTAGACAACGCCATCACCGTTCCCTAGCATCCCACGGCACGACCTATCTATCTCGAACAGCAAAATCCCCCGGCACCGAACCGGGGGGTTTTGTTACGCACTCAGCGCGACCATGCCAAGTAGCGGTCCAAACTGCTCTCGGGCCACCGTATAGCACTCGCATGAAGCCTTTTCTAAGCCCACGCGGTCGAGAATCACAATGTGGCCATACGCATAGCGAATTAACTTGGCTCGCTTTAAGTCGGCCGCCGCGATGGTCACGCCGGAGCGGTGCGCACCAAGCATCATCGCGAGATACTCATGGCTCAACGCGATCTTTTCCGAGTTGACCCGATCCTGCGTCAATAACAGCCACCGAGCGCATCGCTGGTAAATGCTATGTTTTCCGTTGCAGGCAGCGAGCTGACCCAACATATTCACGTATGCTTGAAGAAACCGATTGAGCACGTTCCGAAACTGATCGTTGTCGGCACGCAGTAAGCTTCGGAAGTGATCACTATCGATGACCACGGCGCGTCCGGGAACCTGGCAATAACTCTCATTGGCGGAGGTCGTAGCGCCAAGCAACAGCGGGATCGCGGATACGCCTTCACGGCCCACGGTCCCGACTTCGATCGAGCCGCCGTCACGCATCTGGGTTACGACGGAGAGCACGGCATCGATCGGAAAATAGACCTTCCGAATTTCCCTCCCGGCCTCGTAGATTTGCTGGGGAGTGCTAAGCTCGATTAATTCCCCCGCTCCGACTACGCTGGCGGCCATGGGGAGATTCAGGCCCGTAAGGATCGCATTTTCCTTGAGCGTCTCATGGGTTAAGCGAAGGCCTCTGGTCGCCTTAGATGCCTTCAATTCCTCGGTGCTCGCGGCAAAAAAACAGGCTCTTCCCACTACCGACGAGCGGGCATATTGTAGCCAATTGGCTAGTTATTCCGGTGGTCGCGCTCGGCCCCTTTCCTGACCATCGATAATTCGTTAAGTGTCAGGCTCGTATGAATAAGGGGTTTCCGTACGCGGAGCGGCTAGCCGCGATTCGACATGCAACGTTACAGGTCGGCGGCGAGCAGATTCGTCTACGAGGAGATGCCCATGAAGGGAAGCTCGACGAGCCTAACCAGCGCGTAAATCGTCACCAGTATCCCCAGCGCAACGATGATGAGATGGCGTGGAAACGCCATCTTGGTGCTGATTCCGGCGAGAAACGAGACGCCGGCGAAGATGACGGTCAGCAGCAAGAAGTCGTCGGAGTGGGTCGTTGCCTCTTGAGCTTTCTTGAAGTTCTCCAAGGCTTGCCGCTCGTAGTCGCGCGACAGTTTTGAGGCCGGAAGCACGTACTGCGGCATCACGAACGGCGATGAAGGAGCGTTCGGATTCACCAACGGTCTGGTGGCAATCCAGGCTTTCATCGCCGACTTCATTACCGTGCCGAAGCGGCGATAAATAAAGTCGGATTTTCGCTTGTTGCCGGCGTCGACAGCGTCGACGTAGTGGAGGAACAGGTTCACGTTGATGGCGTTGAAGGCCAAGGCCTTATCGGCGGCCTCGGCGGAGAGCACGCGGTCGGCGTTAGCCATGCTGTAGAGCCGGGATTGCTGGCCGCCCCAACGCCCGGACTGGTAGCCACAGAGCGCCGTCATTACCGCCGCGACCGAAATCAGTACGACGGACGCGACGTCGACGATACGGTCGATCCGTTGGCGATCACCCATTCGCGCAGACGCTTGGCCGCGACCCGGCGCCATTCCCCTGATGGCAGGGTTGGCGCGGCCGATGTTACACTCCACAGCAGGTGAGCCCCGAGAAACTTCTCGCAGCAATCATGCTCGTATCGTTGACCTTCGGCGCCGGTCTGCAGGTCGACCGCGAGCATCTGATGAGCAGCCTCAAGAACCTCGGCTTGCTCGGCCGCGCGTTGCTGGCGAACGTGGTGCTCGTTCCAGCGATGGGCGTCGTGCTTGCCAAGCTCTTTTTCTTGCCCCCCAAGATCGCCACCGGGTTTCTCTTAATGGCCATCGCGCCGGGAGTGCCGTTCGTACTGGCTCAGGTCAGAAAACGCGGCGGACGACTCGGCTTTGCCGTCGAGCTCGCGCTCGTCTTACCGATCGTGTCGGTGGTAACGATCCCGATCACGGCGATGTTCGTTCTTCCGGCGGGAGCCGAGGCGAAAATACCCTTCGCGCACTTCTTGGTGACGCTGCTGCTCTTCCAATTCGTGCCGCTGCTCGTTGGAATTTTCGTCGGGGGACGAGCTCCAAAAATCGCGGAGCGGCTTAGCCGCCCGCTGCAGTTTCTCTTTTTCCTGTCTGCGATTATCTTGATCGCGGTGCTGTTCCCCACGATCGTGCACGACATCGTTCTGGTCTACGGCTCGCACGGGATGTGGGCGATGCTCTGCCTGGTGCTGCTCTCGCTGCTGGTCGGATGGCTGCTGGGCGCCCCGCATCCGCAGGACCGGCGCGTGCTGGCCATCGGAACGGGGCTGCGCAATATCGGCCTGTGCGTGCTGCTGGCAACGACGAGCCTGCGTTCGCCGACCGTCGCGGCCACCGTCTTAACGTACTTCGTCATCCAGTTCATCGTCGTCACGCTCGTCGGCGTCTATTTCTCGCGTAAGCCCGAGGAGGCCGCATGACCCCGTTGATCCTGTCCAAGTTTGGGATCTGGACGCTCACCACCGTCGACTGGATCTCGCTCATCGCGGCCACGACCAACGCCTTCAACGGAGCGCTGCTGGCGCGCCGCCCCGACCATTACAAGCACTTTACGGTCATCGGCATCGTTATTCTCGCTTATGCGGGCGGCATTGGCGGCGGCATCGTTCGCGACGTCCTCGTGAATAAGGTGCCCTCGCCGCTCGAGAATCCATGGTATTTATTTGCCTGTTTGGGGGCGGCCGGCATCGCGTTGCTCATTGACTATGCGACGGAGCAGCGTTTTAAGGACGGCCTGTTTCAGTTCATGACGGCGTTTTCGCTGCCATGGTATGCGATCGTCGGCGTTCAGGCGGCGTTGGCCGCGAATCTCGGATACTTTGCCGCGGTAATCATCGGCATTATCGCCACCACGGCAGGGCGGTGGATCATCGACATCGCCTGCAACGTCGTTCCCAAGCAGCTGGTGCGAGGAGAGTTCTTCGTGACGGCCGCTGCGCTGACGGGCATCGTCTATCTGATTTGCAATCAGACGCTGGGGCTGTCGTTGTTGGTCTCGACGGGTCTTGCATTTCTAGCGGGATTCGGCTTCAGGTTGCTCTCGCAAGCGTTAGGCTGGGAAGAGTGGGAGCCGTGGGAGCCCGCGCCGCTGACGCAAGGTGAGAAGGACCGCAAAAAATTAGGCGCGGGATTGCAAGCTGAATTCGGCGGCGAGAAGTAAAAGAATCGGGCTGCCCAAACGGGCAGCCCGATTTGCTAGTACCGTTGCGAGCTATTTGCCGGCGTGCCCCGCCATGGCAGCGTCGATCTGCTCCTTGACCTGATCGAGATTGAATGATGCACCTGCTTGCATAGGTGGGAATTCGAGCGCTGTTTCGGCCAGTTTTCCGACGACCTCCTGAACCAAAACAAAACGCCAAAACTGGTACGCGAACCAGCTGTAGAAGTTTAGCGATCCGGTCATGCCGGTTCGTTCGAACGGATCGAGCCGGATGTTGCAAAGGATTGGCCAGTCAACCTTGACCGTTGCCCCGAGCCATCCGCCCGGCTGGTCGATGAAGCGGTATTTATAGTCCCCGACACGCACCGCTCCCAGCGTCCCCTCTGCGAAGTAGAAGAACTCGCGGCGTGCAGACGGGCCCTTCCCGGTGATGAGGTCCATCTGGTTGTAGCCATCGAGATGCACCTTGTAGGTGCGGTCACCGAGCTGTTTACCCTGCAAGAGTTCTGCGACGATGTTCGGATTGCCGGCCGCGGCGGCGAACGTCGGGAGCCAATCGAGGCTAGCGAACAGTCCGTTTTCGACCTTGCCTGCGGGCACATTACCGGGCCAGCGGACGATGCAGGGTGAGCGGAAGCCGCCTTCGAGCACGGTTCCTTTACCGCCGGCGAACGGTGTTTGGCCGCCATCAGGCCAGGTGAAGTTCTCCGCGCCGTTGTCGGTCGTAAACATAAGGATAGTATTGTCCTCGAGTCCATCATCCTTCAGCTTCTGCATTACGGCGCCGACGACGTCGTCAAGTTGAGCCATGCCGGCCTCATACGTGGACCAGCCGTTCTCCGACGTACGCATCTTCTCGTATTTTTCGGAAAGGTGCGTGACCACGTGCATACGCGTCGGATTGAGCCAAACGAAGAACGGTTTATCGTCGGCCTTGGCTTTGTCGATGAACTTGACCGTGTGATCGAGGATTTCGTCGTCGACGGTCTCCATACGATCCGGATAGAGAGTCCCGCAGTCCTCGATGCGTTGCTTTCCAACCTTGCCCCAGCGCGGATCGACGGTAGAGTCATCGGTGTCGGTTGCCCAACAGTGCAGCATGTTGCGCGGGCCGATTTTATCTTTGAGATTTTGCGGATAGTTCGGGTGCGACGGATCTTCCATTGCATCGAGATGATAGAGATAGCCGAAGAACTCGTCGAAGCCGTGCAGCGTCGGCAGATATTGATTGAGATCGCCGAGGTGGTTCTTGCCGAACTGACCGGTGGCATATCCCATTGACTTGAGCACGGTAGCGATGGTCGGCGCCTCGTCGGGCATTCCGACTTTCGCGCCGGCTTGACCGACGGTGGTCAGTCCGGTTCGGCGTGGAATCTCGCCGGTGATAAACGCAGCGCGGCCGGCGGTACAGCTCGCCTCGGCATAATAATCGGTGAAGCGCATTCCTTCGGAGGCGAGCCGATCGAGGTTCGGCGTTTTGCCGGCCATGATGCCTTGATGGTACGCTCCGATATTAAACCAACCGATATCATCGCCCATGATGGCGATAATGTTCGGTGGCTTCTGGGTGGGCATTCTTCGTTGACTCCCTTCTCGCGCGAGGCGTGGCTGCGCGGTCAAGTGACGCAAGAAACTGAAGAGGGGAAGCGAGCCTTCTTTATTTGCTGCAGGCGTCCTTCGTTAACAAAACTTAATCGTTGCTGTGTGCCGCGGATGCAGCGGGAAGCGTCGTTTCTTTCGGTAAAATAAGGATAAATGATTCGCTCCGCGAGCCTGGATATGGTCCGCATTGAAGGCGGTACCTTTCGGATGGGCTCGGATCACTTCTATCCCGAGGAGGCTCCGATACGCGAGGTTCGGGTCGACGGATTTTTAATTTCGCCGCACGCCGTCACAAATGCGGATTTCGGGCGATTTGTGCGCCAAACCGGATACGTGACGGTAGCCGAACGTCCGCTGAATCCAGCCGACTACCCCGGGGCCTTACCTGAAAATCTGGTACCTGGATCACTAGCGTTCCACATGACCCCAGGACCGGTCGATTTGCGCGACTACTCGCAGTGGTGGGCGTGGACTCCGGGAGCGTCGTGGAAGCATCCGGATGGGCCGGGCACCTCGATCGATTCGCGGCCCGACCACCCGGTGGTTCACGTGGCCTTCGAAGACGCGGAAAAATATGCCGAGTGGGCCGGGATGCGGCTGCCCACCGAAGCGGAGTGGGAATACGCCGCGCGGGGCGGCCTCGACGGAAAAGACTTCGTCTGGGGCGATGAGATGTTGCCCGGCGGAAAACCGGCGGCGAATACCTGGCAAGGCGATTTCCCATGGCGGAGCACCGCGCGGCGCGGCCCCGGAACCGTGCCGGTCGGGCAGTTTGACGCTAACGGGTTCGGACTCTACGATATGGCCGGCAACGTTTGGGAGTGGACCAGCGACTGGTTCGTGCAAGATCGCGAAACGGTCGCATCGCCCTGTTGCGGCGGAGCCGAAGCGCGCGAGCTGAGCTACGATCCGTGTCAGCCGCAGTTTCGTATTCCGCGCAAGGTCCTCAAGGGCGGCTCGTTTCTGTGCTCGCCCAGTTATTGCTTGCGATTCCGTCCCGCGGCGCGGTCGCCGCAAATGATCGACTCAGGAATGTCGCACCTCGGTTTTCGCTGCGTGCGCGACTAATAGGAGATTATCATGGCCAAAACTCACGAGGACACCTCGCATGCCCTAGTTACGCACCGCGAGTTCAAGCTGCTGCTCAAACCGGAGAAGTTCCCCAAACGCCGGTCGCTGTTGGAGTTCAACGAGCTGCTGCAGCAATATGCCGAGAAGCTTGGCGTGCATTACGAGCCGGTCGAATCGCTGGACTCACAGCTTCGCATCGTCCAATTTTACGACACAAAGAATGAGGACTTGCGCAAAAACAAGCTGATCTTCCGCATCCGCCAGATTAGGATGGGCGGTTGGCCGGACGACAGTTGGGAGTTGACCTTTAAGTGCCGGGCGCCCGAGTACGAACGCGCCGCAGCCTTCGACACCGATACGACGCTGACGAAGTTGCAGAAGAAGAAGTTCAAAGAAGAGCTGATCCGCGGAGACGCGCCGGGAACGATGGTCAGCATCTTTTCCAACAACGTCATCGTCGAGTATCCGGAGGTGCAGCCCCAGATCCCACTGACGCGGCTTGCGGAAGCATTGCCGCATTTCAAGACCATGAATATCGATCTAAACCAGACGATGGATATAGTTGCAGGTGCGAAAGTCTTCGAGATACAGAGCACATTAGGGGCGCTCTCGTTTGGCCACGGGGTCACGGCGCACACGTCGCTCGCCCTGTGGGCGCGCCCGATTCCGGATCGCTTCGAACCGCTGGTCGCGGAGTTCGGATTTTCGACGCGCGTCGTGCACGGTGACGAGAAGTCGGAGAAGGGACAGCGCGCGGCGGACGAGTTTTTCAAGGCGCTGCAAGTGCCGCTCAAAGATTATCTGGCCGAAGGAACGACGAAAACGGCGCTAATTTACGGCGACGGGGCGGCGTAAATCGCGCGACCCCGCTTGGTTCGCGGGCTCGGCCCCGGTTTAGTTTCGGGCGCCTCGGCGAACGATCCGACGACGGTCGGCTCGATCGCCGTCGTTGGTGCGGCGAGCGGATACGCCATGAGTTGGCTGGTGGTATTGCTCTTGCCGATGCTGGCCGTGGTGCAAGCCATCGCGGCGTCGGTCGCGGCCGTTTCGGGCTTGAGCCTGCAGCAAGCGATCGTCAAAACGTACGGACGAATACCGGCCGCCGTTAGCGCTGCGGCGATTGCCACGGTCTGCATCTTTACGCTCGGTGCCGACATTCGCGCCGGCGCCGACGCGTTAACGCTGCTCGTCGGATTGCCGTCGGATTATTTTGTGATTCCGCTGGTCGCGGTGATCGGCTGGATGCTGGCGACCAAATCGTATCTGCGCATCGAGCGGCTCTTGGCCTCGTTTACGCTGGTCTTTCTCTGCTACGTCGGCGCGGCGATCTACGCGCATCCGAATTGGGGCGCCGTACTGCGCAGCATCGTCGCTCCGAAGATCGACTTCTCGCGAGTCTACCTAACCGGCACGTTGGCACTGCTCGGTACGACACTTACGAGCTACGTTTATTTTTGGGAGTCGATCGAGGTGGCGGAGCGCCGGCCGGTGCGCTCCGAGGCCGGCGCCTTTCGCGCCGACGCGGTAGTAGGAATGCTGGTGGCCGGCTCGAGCTTTCTCTTTATCTTGGTCGCGACCGCCGCCATGTCGGGAAAGACGGGCGTCGCTATTCGGACCGCAGCCGATGCCGCCGCGGCCCTGAGGCCGCTTGCAGGCTCGTGGGACACTCGGCTCTTTGGGGTTGGGCTGTTGGCGTCGTCCGCAATCGCGATTCCAATCATTGCCGCAACCAACGGCTACGTCGTCGCGCAAACGTTGGGACAGCCCGCGAGTCTGACGCTCGAACCGCGCGCCGCGCGGGGTTTCTACGGTATTATCTACGGCACGCTCGCGGTTGCGGCGGGGTTGGCGCTTTTACCGCTCGGGACGATCTGGCTGCTCTACTGGTCGTCAGTGGCAGCGGGAATCGCCGCGCCGATTACGCTCGCGCTGAGCCTGCTCGTGGCCCGGCATTCGCGTACGATGCGCGGTACGCCGATCGGCCTGCCGCTAGCGGCGGCCGGTTGGGGCGTAACGGGTCTTGTGACCTTTGCGGCGCTGTGCTTCGTTTTTCTAAAATGAGTAGCCGATGACCGGACCGTACAGGGTGAGTTTCTGCGTGTGCGACACCGGCGGGAACTCGTTGTAGTTCAGCGTGCGCCATAAGGCTAGAATCGATTGCCCGTGGTTGAATACGTAGCCGGCTCCGCCGTACGCCTGCCACGACTGATTGTTCGACCCCTGTCCAACGTCGAAGTAGTAGGGAACGACCCAATGGTCGTTGCCGAAGAAAGCCTTGCCCTTTACGCCCCAGATCGCGTCGCTGGCATTGTCCGACGTATCGACGGTTCCAGAGGGTCCGACGAATCGCCGATTGCCGACGATGCTGTTATAGTCGGCCGTCACGCTGATCGGAAACTCACGTATTCCAGCAAACATGATCAGATCTGCTTGGTGCCCCTGTGCCAGCGTGTAGCCCGCGGCGACCTGCCAGATCGACGTCGCAATGCGAGCCGAACTGTTGATGGTGATGGGAATCTGAACTTTACCGTGCGGCCCGATAACCGAACCTTGAATGGTGGCAGTCGTCGACGCGTTGAGATAGAGGGCGTCACCGGCTAAGTTGAAGCGCCCCTGTTGATAGTTGACGTCCAGCATGCCCGCGGTATTGATCTTCGGAACGTATTGGCTCGGACCGACCTGAATGTTGGTCGAGAACGTGCCGCCCCCGCCGCCACCGCCGGGGCCGCGACGGTGCACCCCCGGTACAGTGTATTGAAACACGCCATTGATCGTCGGTCCCCAAATATAGGGCGTAAGCGAAAGATGAGGCTTCCCGTCATAGATTTGATCCATGCGCGTCGGCGCTGGGGTTGCTACCGGCTGCATCGGCGCCGGAGTCTCTTGCGCGCGTGCGATGGTTGCCGTGCACGTTACGGCAAGAACGGCAAATGCAAGAGCGGATGCGGTGCGTATCATGGGCCGTACCTTATTTTCAAATCGTTACGAACCCTTCATGCTTGCAACTTTTGTCGCATCCCCAGTTGTTCTTCCAACTCTCGGATTCGCTCGCGCGAATTATTCGCATCAATGTGGTCGTATGCGGCCGCGGCGCTGCCGGCAATTCCTTCGAGCAGCGCTCGCTCGTCTGCCGTGAACGGCGTACCGTCGCTGCGTCCCCCGTAGAAAACGAATCCGAAGAGTGCACCGCGCATCATTAGCGGCACCACGAGCGAGGGCGCTTTGCTGCCCGACGGCAGCAACGTTGCCGGGCGCGGCCGATCGCCTAACACGATTGACGCTTGTTCCGCTCGCAGCTCGATGATGAGCGGATCTTCAGGATCGATGTGCTCGGCTTCGCTACGCGTCCAGCCTCGATCGGCGGTCCGGACGAAGCTTCCGTCATCTCCGCGCGCGAGAAATAGTGCGTCTTCGGTGAGGCCGAGCACGCGCGCCGGTTCGTAAACGAGAAACTCGACCAGCGTTTGTTCCGACGACGTATTGGCCAGCGCGCGAGAGGCGTGGCGCAGCGCCTCCTCTGCGCGGCGCTGTTCGCGAAAAAATACGGTGCCGAGCAAGGCTTCAATGCGTCCGTGCAGCATGTTGAGCGAGAAGCCGATAAAGAGCGCGGCAAAGAGGCTAACGTAAATCGTCGGCCGGGTACTCTCGAAAACCTCCTGCGCCCACCACTCGATAATGCCGAAGACGAGAAGAATCAATGCGGTCACGCCACCGTAGATGGCGGCCCGGCCGATAGCGAAACGAAAATCAACGACTCGTTGCGAGAGGAAGCCGTAGACGACGAAGATCGAGCCGGCCAGGCCGAACCACGGCAGCAGCGCGTCGGTCCACTGCAGCAAGGTTAGCAGCGGCACCGAGGTGTTGCCGATGAGCGTACTCAGTACGTTGCCCAGCGCCCAGGTGAGATCGAGCAGCGGCGAGAGAGCGATACCGCCGATCAGCCAGTAGACGCGCCCGCGAGCGATGGTCGTTGCACCGGATGCAATGTAAGCGAGCCCGGTCAGCACCACGACCAGGAGCAGCGAGTCGAGGATGCTTTCGACGAGCAGCACCGGGCCGGAAAAACCGAATTGCTGGTAGACGATCCAGACGATCGGATCGAGCCATGCGAACAAGACGAGCACCGATAAGCCGATGGCGCTACCTAGGAGCCACGGCCACGCGCGTCCGGGGCCGCCGTAGAGGCGTTGAGCGAAGATCAAGATCATCAACTGCGCGGCCGGGTAGACGAACTGTATGGCGATATAGCTGGCAAAACTCATCGGCCACGCGGCGAGGTCGAGCGGCGTCTCGTTGACCTTGATCAGCATTAAGATCGTGTAGAGGTAAAACGCCAGCGTGATCGGCCGGGGGCGCATGAGGAAGAGCCCGCTGGCCAATGCCAGCGAGAGGAAGAAGCAGAGCGGAATCCCGACGTATCGCGTGAGCGCGGCGCGCGCCGAGAAATCGGGCGGACTTGCGGTGATGACGGTATTGAAGGTCTGCCCATCGCGCGTGACTTGCAATGGGATCGTCGTTTTCGCATGTGCTCCGGCGGCCAGTGCGAAACGCTGCTGCGGCGTGAGCGCGCCAAGATTGATGCGATCGCCGGTTTTGAGCGGGACGTTCGTTGCGGAGCCGGCTTCGACTTGAACGACGTTGTCGTTGTGTTGAAAGAGGATGGGGAAGAAGCCCAGCTTCGTCGAGTTTCCTTCGACGACGACGAAGACGATGATCATGATCACGGTGCCGATCGCCACGACGGCGAACGAAAGCCGCTCGCAGATAAACGCGATGGCGTTTTTCACTAAGCCGTTAGAGGAACGTGACGCTTCCGGTGCGGAGATCGTAGACCCCACCCTTTACCTCGACTTCGCCGCTCTTGACGGCCTGCGCGATGATTGCCGACCGGCCGGTCATGGCGGCTACGTTGAGCTTAACGTTCTCGACGACGGCGTTGGCAACCCAGTCTCCGGGGTCGGCGCGGACGTTGCGGGCGGCCGGGCCGAGCTTGGCGACCAAATCCTGGATGTAACCCGGTTGGGTCGTGCCGTCGTTGACGTGAGCGACGGCGGCCTCGATCGCGCCGCAGCTGGAGTGTCCTAAGACGAGAATGAGCTTTGATTTGAGGACCGCCACGCTGAACTCGATCGAGGCGAGGTTGTCTTCGTTGAGGAAATTTCCGGCGACCCGTACCACGAAAAGCCGGCCGGGCGGCTGATCGAAGATCGTCTCGATCGGCACCCGCGAATCGGAACATCCCAAGACGACGGCGTAAGGGGCCTGGCCTTGCGCCTCGGTCTGCGGGGCTCGGGCGACGAACCGCTGGTTGCCGGCCTCAAGGAGCGCCAACGCTTGAGCGGCGGTCTTGGCGGCGTGCGGCGGGGGCGGATTACTCGCTGACGCTTGCAAGCGCACGGCCTTCTCCCAAAAGCCTTGCCTTCCCCGGGACTCGTGTGGTAGTGTAGCGTCGGCTCCAGAGACCGTGGCCGGCCATTTGGCCTTAATCTTCGATGAAAGTCGAAGGACTACCGAGGACGCGAACATCGAGAAGCTTCCGGCACACACGCCGGCCTTTGCGACGAGCGCCCTCACGGGGCGCTTTTTCATTATCGTACGCAAGTCAGAGTGAAAGCAGATTCCATGCCGACCGCACGTAAAGAAGCCGCCATTGGAGAACTCGCGAAGCGGCTTGCCACATCGAAGAGCCTCTTTCTTACCGATTACGCCGGTTTGACCGTTTCAGAGATCACCAAGCTGCGCGGCGAGCTGCGTAAGGACGGCAGTTCGTATGCCGTCGTAAAAAACACGCTCTTTCGCATCGCCGCCGGCGATCTCGCGGCCCAGCTGGAGACGTTTCTAGCCGGACCGACGGGCATCGTCTTCGCCGGCGAAGACCCGATCGCGCCGGCCAAAGCCCTCAAGACCTTTAGCGACACCGTCAAGAAGGTCGCCGTAAAAGCCGCCTACATCGACGGACGCGTCGTCGACGCGAAGCAGGTCGATATCCTGGCCAAGCTTCCGCCGAAGCTCGAGCTCATGGCAAAGCTCGTGGGTACGCTCGCCAATCCGCTGCGCGGACTGGTGACGGTGCTCTCCGGAAATCAGAGCGGTCTCGTGCGCGTGCTCAACGCCGTGCGCGAGCAAAAAGCCACCGCATCAAACGCATAACGCTTACTTAGAGAAGAGAGAAGAATCATGGCAGTAGCCGAACTTATCGACCAAATTGATAAACTGACCGTTCTCGAGCTGGCCGACCTGGTCAAGCAGCTCGAAGAGAAGTACGGCGTATCGGCCGCCGCGCCGGTCGCGATGATGGCTGCGGCGCCGGGCGCTGCCGCGCCGGAGGCCGAGAAGACCGAGTTCGACGTCATCCTCGCCGAGATCGGACCCGAGAAGATCAAAGTCATCAAGGCGGTCCGCGAGCTCACCAGCTTGGGACTCACCGAAGCGAAGGCGTTTGTCGAGAGCGCTCCCAAAGCGGTCAAAGAAGGCGTCGCTAAAGACGAAGCCGAGCAGATCAAGAAGAAGCTCGAAGAAGCGGGCGCCAAGGTCGAGATCAAATAACCAACGCACCACCCGGCACTCCGGTGTGGGCTCAGCTGCTGCCGCTGGTTATCGTGGTCGCAGTGCTCGCCATACGGATGGTACGCCCGCAGAAGATCAGTGTTACCCGAATGTGGGTCTCGCCGATCGTACTCTGCGGGCTTTCCGTTTGGGTGATCTACATCAATCAGAAGCTCAATCCGGCGCCGCCATTCGAAATTGCCCTCGGCATCGCGATCGGCGCGATTCTCGGAACGCCGTTGGGAATTTTCCGCGGCATGCACACCGACGTAAAGCCGACCGAACGGCGCGGCGTGATGTATCTCGGTTCTTCCTGGGTTACGGTGGCGATTTTCGCCGCCGCGTTCGGTTTGCGCTATGCCGTGCGAATGTTGATGCCGCAACACGGCAGCCTAACCGGCACCATCGGCGACTCGCTGCTCGTGTTTGCGATTGCGTTTATCGCGGCGAGCTACGTCGTCATCTTTCGCAAGTACGAACGCTTAATCAACGTCCAAACGTAAATCAAGAGCTAAGGGGAGTCGGAGGGCCGCACCGACATGGGTCTTTCCGTACCCTCCGGCTCCTACCCATATAGCGAACGCCGCCCGCGGTTTGTGCCGCGCGATTTAAAGCGTCAGACGGCCAGAAGCGAGGCAAGCGGCGGTTTGAGATTGCGATGCCCATGAAGGATGCATAGAAAACGAGGTAGGGTAGGACGGGTAGCAAGCGCACATCTGGATCGAGATCTTTCGAAGTCGCCCGGCGCGCGGGTTTCGCATCACGAGCCGCTCGAACGTTGCGGAGTCCGCTCGACGAACTGCCGCGCAAACTCCGGCGCCGCTCGTCCGGCGTAATATCGTTCGATCTGCTTCAGGTCGCCGAGTGCCGCGGAGTATTCGCCTCTCAACCGCGCGCCGGTCCCTTAGCGCGGGCTTTCCGCCACCGCTCGAGTTCGGCCGGGACGTCTTCGGCGGCGAACGTTCGACCGGCTTTGATGTCGGCTTCGCCAACCGCCAGCGCTTCGCGAAGCCATTCCAACCGCTTGGCCTCCTCGCTCATCAAGAGCCGCAGGCCTTCTCGCACAACCTCGCTTGCGTGAGCGTACTCGCCGACGCGACCTTGGCGTCAACGTACGCTTCGAGCTCCTCGGGGAGAGAAATGTTCTTGGTGCCCATGAGCCGAGTTTAGCATCTTCGGCGTTTTCTTCCAAAGTTCGCGTGGGGGTTCGCCTCGTACACAGGTGGGGCGCAACGCTAATCAAATCTCAGCCAACACGTCTCGGAGGAATCTCATGAGAACATCGGTTGTCGTCGCGAGTCTAGGACTGGCTGCAATGCTCGCGGCTTGTTCCTTCAGCAACAACAATGCGTCAGCGGTGCCCCGGGGTGCGGCCGAGCAATTAGCGGCTGGGGGAGTTAAGAATGCGTCGGCGTCGCGGTATCTCTATGTGGGGAATGCCGACCCGCCGAGCATCGGCGGGTTCCGTCTGCGCGATCGCGGGAACCAAACTCCGGAGCGACTCATTGCCGGCAACCGCACGCGGCTACACGCCCCGGCGGGGTTGGCATTTGACTCGCAAGATAACCTCTACGTGTCGGACTGTTGCGTTCACTACGGAGGCAGAATCTTGGTCTACAAGGCGGGCGCAAACGGGAACGTGGCGCCAATACGACAGATCACCGGCACCCCGAGTGGTATCTTGATCAATTTAGCCATCGCCGTTGATGCCGAGGACTACCTTTACGTGGCGAGCAGCGAGCATATTCTCGTGTTCGCCCCCGGCGCGCATGGCGTCGCGACGCCGGTACGTGACATCACGGGGGTGAATCAAGTTGAGGGTATCGCCCTCGATGCGGCGGGCGATTTGTTTGCAGTCGACCGGTTTACCAACTCCGTTCTCGAGTTCCCTCCGGGGGCTGATGGGAATGCCACGCCGATTGCGGTCATTTCCGGATCGCAAACCCATATAGACTTTCCTGAGTTCGTCAACGTGTCGCCGACCGGTGATATCTACGTCACCGAAGAGTCGGACGTCCTCGAGTTTGCTGCGGGCGCCAACGGCAACGTTCCCCCGCGACATATCATTACGACGCAAGGAGTTACACCGCTCAGCAATGCGCCGGTCTCCGGCGAGCACATGTACGTCGGGTCCTTGAGCAGCTCGAGCGGCGGATACGCCATCGGGGTATATCGCACCAACGATGATGGACCTTCGTTACCGGTCCGTTCGATCAAGGGTGACCGCACGGGGCTTGCGGAGCCCAACAGCTTGGCCATCCGCTAGCCCGGGAACTCCCTAAAAAGCCTGTGATGCGCAGTCTACGCTCTACCGCCCTAACGGTAATGTTCGTCGTGCTTATCGGTTGCAGCGGGTCGCAGGCGCCGATGGGCGCGCCGGGCGCGATGCCGGTAACGTCGGCGACGGTTGAGCGCGCCGTGCCTGGTAGGTCATGGATGCTGCCGGAGGCGGCGAGTGAGGATTTGCTGTACGCCGGGTCCAGGTACACCGACTCGGTCTACGTTTTCAACTACGCGAACGGAAAGTTGGTAGGGACGCTGACGGGAATCCGAAGGCCGCAAGATCTGTGTTCAGACAAGAACGGGAACGTTTGGGTGACCGAAGACACCCGCGGCTCGTACCAAGCGGGACAGATCGAAGAGTACGCACACGGACACGTGCGCCCGCTCGTCAGATTGAAGGATGAGCGTGCCCCCCTCGACTGCTCGGTCGATCCTAAAACGGGAGATCTCGCCGTTGCCAACGCCGACGGAACGGAACCGGACGACCATCGCCTTGCCGTATATACGCGGGGAAAGGGCGTGCCGCGGTATTACAAAACGATGGACGTTAGACCGATGGCATGCAGCTACGACAATTTGGGTAATCTCTACGTCACCGGCGGTGTAGACGTGTATAAGGCTGGGATCGTTTGGCTTGAGAAGGGGGCCGACAGGCTCGCGAAGTTTCCGCTTCATCCGTTCATCTATCCGCACTACGGCGTTCAGTGGGACGGCAAAGAACTGGCGATCGCTCAGCGCTACTTCATCCTCTACCGCTACGTAATTCAAAATCACGAAGGCGTATATCCGAAGGAAATCGAGCTCGACCGCGCCTCTATGGAGCGCTTCTGGATTCAGGGCTCTACCTTGATCGCTAGTAATACCGATGGCAAGATTCGGTTGTGGCGCTACCCCGCGGGCGGCCATTTGCAACGGCGCATCGCGCCGCCGGCGAACGTCTATGGCGTTACGGTTAGCCTAGCGCCCCACTAGGCAGGCGGAAGCGGCGGCTTGCGCCGTGGGGCTAAGATATCAGTCTCCGGGGAACTGTGCGGCCCCGTCGAAGCGTCTAACCCTCGAACAAGCTGTCTCGGAGGCGAGTTCATGAATCGAGGTTTTTGCCGCACGCTTTACGTGAGCGCGGTGGCTGCATTGCTGGCCGGATGCGGCAGGCCGGAACTCCCTACGAGTATCCCCGGCGGCGGCGGATCGGCCACGACCATATCTTCGACGAGCCCGAGGGGCGACAGATATAAAGTCCTTTACAGCTTTCAAGGCTCACCGGACGGATTAGGGCCGGGGGGCCTAACGTTGCTGAATGGAACGTTTTACGGCACGGCCGGTGGCGGGTCGTGTTACGAGCATGGTTGTGGAACAGTATTCAAAATTACACCATCAGGCACGGAGAGCGTGATCTACCGCTTCAAAGGCGGCAGCGATGGAGACGACCCGGTAGGGCAGCTCGTGAGCCTCAACGGAACGCTCTATGGTGTTACGAACGCCGGTGGAAATAATTCCGGCCCGTGCGCACCTCCAGAGTCGGGATGCGGGACGGTCTTTAAGATCAGCACGACCGGAGACGAGCACGTGCTCTACCGCTTTAAAGGTGGCAAAGATGGCGACTATCCTTTAGCTGGTCTAACCTCGCTGAACGGCCAGCTCTATGGGACCACGGATCATGGCGGCGGATATTACGGACGGGGCACCGTCTTTCAGATCACTGTAACCGGCAAAGAGAAGGTCCTTTACCGGTTTCAGGGCGGTGCGAGCGACGGAGAGGAACCGCAGGCACCCCTGGTCGCGCTCAACGGAACGTTGTACGGCACCACGGCTTATGGCGGCTGCACCTACTGCAATAGCCGCGGGACGGTATTTTTCGTAAGCACGAGCGGGGGCGAACGCATGATGTATTCTTTCCAGGGCGCGGATAACGGCGGAGACGGCGCAATCCCGGAAGCCGGCCTCATCGCGATTAATAATGTTCTTTACGGCACGACCTCACTGGGAGGTTATAACGGAAGCAGGTCGTGTGGACGTTCGTTCGATTTGGGCGGTTGCGGTACGGTCTTTTCACTAACGCTCGGCGGGAAAGAGCAAGTCCTTCACCGTTTCAAGGCAATAGCCGACGGAGCAGATCCTGCGTCCGCTCTCGTTGAGGCGAAGGGCAAGCTCTATGGAACGACTGCCTCTGGAGGCTCCGGCGGAACGGGTTCGGGGGGTTATGGAACGGTATTCCAAGTGACGCTAACCGGCAAGGAGCGCGTGATCCATCGCTTTCGGGGCGCTCCGGACGGCGCTAACCCGTTCTCTGGCCTTACGTATCTTGGCGCTAAACTTTATGCGACTACCATAAGCGGCGGGGACGCCTGCGACCAATTTTCACCTGCAGGGTGCGGAACTGTTTTCGCGATCTCGCCATGAAGCACTCGTTTATCTTGAACCTTACGCGCGTAACGCTTGGCTGCAGTCTGTCTCTGCTATTAGGGGCTTGCGCTGGATCGCAGCTGGCGATCGGCGTGCCTGCTACCGCGACGGCCGACGCTCGGTCTGCATGGACCTTGCATTCAATTTACACCTTCATGGGTGGGCGTGACGGCGAAAGTCCTGTTTCGGGCGTGGTCGCACTTCATGCCAAAGACTACCCACAGATCATCGGCACGACAACCCAGGGCGGCTACTACCTAGCCGGCACAGTCTATGGTTTAATCAAATCGGGGAAGGCGTGGAAGGAGCAACTGCTCTATCAATTTGGCGGTGCAGACGGGTGGGAACCGATGGGCATCGCGGTACCGAAAAGCCTGAATGAAGCGACCCCGGTATTCGTCACTTCGTTTCGCGGTGGTTCGCACGGCGGCGGCACTTTCATTGCGTTGCAAGCAAACTCTAGCGGCACGTGGACCGGATTGAGCAGCTACAGTTTCGGGGGTAAGCGGGACGGGTCGGGCCCAATGGGGCCGGTCATCGAGGATGCAAGCGGCAATCTTTACGGCACTACGTGCTGCGGTGGAGCGCACGGTCTGGGAACCGTATATCGCGTGCAACACACCACTTCGGGATACATCGAACGTGCCATTTACAGCTTTAAAGGCGGCCGCGACGGCGATTATCCACGCGGCGGCCTGATCGACATAAACGGCGTGCTTTATGGAACCACGGAATATGGAGGTGCTGAAGGGAGCTTAGGAACGATCTTCAAGCTGACGCCGTCGGGAAGCGGTTTCACCGAAAGTATAGTCTATGCGTTCAGCGGCGTGCCGGACGGCGTGCACCCCTACTCCGGCTTATGCTTAGGACCCGACGGAGCTTTCTACGGGACTACCCTCGAAGGCGGGACCAACAAAGACGGAACGGTTTTCAAACTGTTCCACAGCAGCAGCGGGCGAACTGGTTACAGCGAACGCGTGGTTTGGAGTTTCGGCGGCTTCATTGGCGACGGAACTAACCCTTGGGGGCCGGTCATCGTCGACAAGGCCGGCGTCATCTACGGGACCACGGTGAGTTTTCGCGTTTACTCCGGCACGAGTGACGGCACGTTCTTTACGCTGACGCCTAAGGGTAGGCACTACAAAGAGAAGCTCTACGACTTTGACGGTTACAACGGTTCGGGCCCAGAGTCGGGACCGACTGCCGACGGAGAAGGAAATGTCTATATGCCCACCTATGGTGGCGGCCCGCAGTTCTCGGGTGCCGTAGCCGAAGCGAAAGGCGCGGTCGGCGGTACGAACTGTGACCCGGGCAGCGTTACGGAAAGCGAGTAGGTTACGCGCCTTAAACGCGCGGTCACTCGCGCTGCAGTCGCGGTATTGCTAAGGTGCCGAAGCTCTGGGGCGACGCGCTGACTAAATGGTTAGCCTCAGTGCAATTGGGCTCCCGGTGCTGGGCTGGTCGCCACATGACGGTAGAGTCTTGGACGACCCAAAAAGCCTCGTTCCATTTTCGGGAATGGATTGAAGGCAAGCGGATCCTCGTTCCTTATGGAAATGCAGCGCACACCACCCCAAATATCGGATATTGGAAGTACCCCGCCGGCGGCAAGCCCAGCCTTACGTTCAAGGCGCCCGCGGGCAAGGCCGCTTTCCGCGCGGTGGCACGGCTTTCAGGACCCTTTCCACGTGTCGTATACCAAGTGGGGAGGCCCTCAGTCTTAAGTAACCGCCGCTCGACTTCATGGAGCAATGAGCAAAGGCAGATGAAGAACTTAAATCCTGGCCGCTATGCGCTATCAAGCTGTATGGCAGCAGCATTGCTCGCGGGTTGCGGCGGATCGCAACTGCCGAATGGCGCGCCGGACGTGATGCCGCAAACGTCGAGGATGGCACCGGAGACCGATCGACGGAATCTCACGACCAGGTCATCGTACAAAGTGTTGTACCGGTTCCGTGGCGGCCGGGAAGGAGAACATCCGCTTGCGGGCCTGATCAACGTGCATGGCACGCTGTATGGGACGACTGCTGAAACCGTTTACAGCGTAGGCATGGATGGCTCTGAAAAAGTGCTGCATCGCTTTGGTCGGGGAACGGATGGCCGAGGTCCGCGAGCAGGCTTGATTAACGTAAATGGCACGCTGTATGGCACGACTGCGGCCGGCGGTTCATTCAACAATGGCACTGTTTACAGCATAAGCCCGACCGGCTCAGAGAAAGTCATATACAGCTTTTCCGGAGACGCCGATGGGTGGAAGCCCCAGGCACCGTTGATCGTCGTGAGAGGCACTCTCTACGGCACGACTGAGGACGGCGGCTCGCTCGACGACGGAACCGTTTTCAGCGTAACCTCGACCGGCTCGGAGAAAGTGCTGCACAACTTTGCCTGTTGCTCCGACGGAACGTACCCCTCTGGAGGTTTGGTAGACGTAAACGGAACGCTCTACGGAACCACTTTCCTTGGAGGCGGTTTAGGTTGCGGCTACCGTGCAGGCTGCGGAACTATTTACAGAATAAGCACCAACGGCTCGGAAAAGGTGCTGCACAGGTTCAAAGGTTCGGTCGGAGCGAACCCGTTTGCCGGCTTGATCAAAGTAAACGGCATGCTCTACGGCACGACTTCAACCGGCGGACGGTTCGGAGACGGAACTTTCTATCGCATGAGTCCGAGCGGCGGATTCAAGGTGCTTTACTCTTTTGGTCGTCATAAGTTGGACGGATCAAGCCCGTCGGCGAACTTGATCAACGTGAAGGGCACGCTTTACGGCACGACCTGGGGCGGCGGCTCGGAATGCGGAACGTTCGGCTGCGGAACCATCTTCAGTCTAACCACGACCGGCTCGGAGAAAATACTATACAGCTTCGCTGGCGGATCCGACGGAGCCGGGCCGTCGGCGCCGCTAATCAGTCTGAATGGCGCCCTGTACGGCACCACCTATTATGGCGGGGATTCGCGATGCCAATATGGCTGTGGAACCGTCTTTGCGTTTACTCCGTAGGTGCCGCACGAGTCTTCTTGCGTCCAAGCTATTTCGGGGGCAGTATTCATGAATCGACGTCTTATCGCAACGCTTACCACAAGCATCGCCGTGGCATTGCTTGCCGGGTGCGGGGGACCGCAGCCGCCGATCGGTGCGCCGGGTGCGACCAATGACGGCGAGCAGTTGCTTAAGCATCATCAGACATTTCACTTTACCGGCAGTGTGCAAAGGTTCAAAGTTCCGGGTCGCGTGACGGAGATTCAAGTGGTGGCAAAGGGCGCCGCCGGCGCGGGGGTGACAAGCGCAGAAAATTTCGGCCGCGGCGGCCGGGTATACGCCGTTATCCCGGTTCATCCTAAGGAGGCACTCTATGTGTTTGTTGGTGGGCAAGGGTCAAAAACGGGAGGGTTCAACGGTGGAGGAAACCCCGGCAAGACACTTCACTTCGTGTACGGTTACGGCGGCGGCGGAGCATCCGACGTACGAGAAGGTGGCCGCGCATTAAGCTACCGCATTGTGGTGGCGGCAGGGGGCGGAGGACAGGGGTGTTGCTATTACCCTACGGGCGCCGGCGGGAACGGCGGTCCTGACATCGGCGAGGCGGGCGCAGGCATTTCCTACGGCGCTAAGGGCGGCGGCGGAGGTACCCAAACCGAAGGTGGCGCCGGCGGGCCAGGTAAGCAGTCCAGTCAGGATGGTCTTGCTGGAGAGTCAGGGATCGGCGGGCGCGGCGGCAAGACGGCCCGCTTTGGCCGCTGCAATAGCTCCAATTATCGATGTGTGGGCGGTGGTGGCGGCGGCGGTGGAGGCGGTTATTACGGCGGTGGCGGCGGTGGTGGCGGCATCAACGACTACAGCGGTGGGGTCCCGGGCGCCGGCGGTGGAGGTGGTTCGTCGTATGTCGAGGCGAGTGCCATCAAAGTACGTCTTTGGCGCGGCTGGAAGAAGGCTAACGGCGACGGTCTTGTCGTTCTCAGTTGGCAATGATGTCTGAGTCCTCGGACTAAGCTTGCTCGGAGGCGGAATCATGAATCGGGGCTTTATCGGCGCGCTTTGCTTAATCATGGCCTCCGCATTGCTTGCCGGTTGTGGGGGATCACAGCCGCCGATCGGCACAAACGGAACGATCGCTCACGCAGCGCAGAGGGAAAGCTCAAGCTTGGGGCACGATGGTTTGCTTTACGTATCGCTGCCCTATAATGTCAAGGTTTACACGTATCCGAAGGGCAAGCCATTTGCTTCGATCAGCATCCCTGGAGGCGCGAATGGGATGTGCACCGACGGCGTTGGAAACGTCTTTATAATCGAAGGTGATGGGGAGGTTGCTGAGTACGCTCACGGTGCAACTAAACCAACTGCTTCCAAGCTGCTTCTTGGGGATCCCTACAGTTGCGCGGTCGACCCCTTTACCGGAAATCTAGCGGTTTCGAATCAGGGTGGTGCCGTCGAGGTATTCACAAAATTTCCAGGTAAGCCAACGATCTATAGCCTTCCCGCTACGGGAAATCTTTATTTTTGCACCTACGACGGCGACGGTAATCTCTTCGTCGATGGTCGCTGGTTTCAGCGGCATAAAATCCGAAACGGCCTATTCGAACTCGTCAAAGGGGGAAGCTCGCTCACCCCAGTGACTCTACCATTTGGTATAGTTAGGACGGCGGCTGCCATTCAGTGGGATGGCAAGTATCTCGCCATTCAAGCCTTGCGCAATAACCACACCTTCGATCGAGTAAGCGTCCATGACTTCCACGGTCAAGTCGTGAGTGCCGTAAGATTGTTGGGCGAGCCGCCGAACAGAAGTCAGTTCGTAATTGAAGACGGAAGCGTCATCCAGCCTGACGCGCTTATTAAAGGTATCGGCTTCTGGCGGTACCCTGCCGGAGGCGCAGTGAAGAAGCGAATAAAGAGGATCGGCGATTATGTTTTTGGTGTTGCCATTAGCACTGTCGCAAAAGAGCGCCGGGATGCAGTTCGATGAAAGGGGTCGTTCTCACATATGCGCTGAGTTGCGTCGCTGTGCTGTTGTTCGCCGGATGCGGCGGATCACAGTCGCCGATCAACGCGCCGGGCGCTACGCCACTTAGCCGCCCGATGGGGCAACACCCCGGGCGCAGCAAGTCGCCGCAGAACCAGAGTTTATTATACGCGTCAAGTGTTTTTGGGTACGTTGGCGTCTTTACATTTCCCGGCCTAACCCCGGTGGCTACGTTGAATAATCTGAACTCTTCCGCAGCTGGTGAATGCACCGATCTGAAGGGTGACGTCTTTATTACGACTTACAGTAAAAAACGAACCGGGACGATTGTTGAATACGCCCACGGAGGCGAAAGGCCCATAGCAGCTTTGGCCGACCCTGGTCAAGGCTACGGCTGCTCCGTAGATCCGACGACGGGGAACCTAGCGGTCTCGAACGTGTTTGATTCCAGCAATTCCAGTTATTTACCGGACATTGCGATATATAAAAATGCACAAGGTACGCCGCTACTGTACTCGTCAACGAATATGTCGTCGTTGTATTTTTGCGGATATGACAATCAAGGCAACCTCTTCGTTGATGGGAACGATGGCAATGGGAATAAAGCCCTCTTTGAGCTGGCTTCTGGCGAGACTCAATTTTCCGAGATCACCTTGCCGGTAACCATTAACAGCCTCGGAGCGGTCCAGTGGGATGGCGAAGCGATGACCATAGCGGATATAAACAACGGCGAAGGCCAGAATCTGCCGGAAGTGATCTATAAGCTATCGATCTTAAACGGCGAGGCGCAGGTTGTCGGTACGACCACGTTGCGCACGACCGGCGACCGCCATTCTGGACAAACGTGGATTCGCGACGGCAAGGTAGCGGGGGTCGTGAATCAGAGCGCTACTGGAGTCGCGATTTGGAGATATCCCAAAGGTGACAGGCCCACAACAAAGTCGCCTCACGCTGGAAACGACTTATTTGGGGTTACGATTAGTCGAGCAAAATAGGAAGACGACAGGCTAGCTCGGAGGCGGATTCATGAATCGAGGTCCTATCGGCGCGCTCTGCTTGAGCGTGACCTTCACATTGATCACCGGTTGCGGCGGATCGCAGCTGCCGATCAGCGCTTCGGGCGCGATGGCGCAAACCTCGGGGCTCGCGCAGCACGCCTCTCACGGCAAGTCGTGGATGCTGCCAGAGGCAAGCGGCGAGGATTTGCTTTACATAACCCGGTGCCTTACTGGCACTTGTGTTCTTTCGTACCCTACGGGCCAGCTAGTTGGAACAGTTGATGGAGGTCGTGCCTACGGTGCCGGTGCCTGTGTGGACGGCGAGGGCAATGTATTCATAGCTAACGACGATAACGTCTTGGAATACGCCCACGGTGACGCGTCCCCATTCGCGACATTCAGCCTTCCGGGGACGCAGGCCCGTGGGTGTTCCGTCGATCACATCACGGGGAACCTGGCCGTAACGTTTGAAGGCCTTGGCTACGACGTAGCGATTTTTCCGAAAGCTCAGGGGATACCGACGCTATATCCCTCGGGGGTACAGTCATGGTATTGCGGCTACGACAACGCCGGCAATCTCTTCGTGAATGGGTTGAACACGGCGCAGCCAGCGCTGGCTGAGCTGCCAGCCGGCGGTTCAAAGTTTATTCCTTTGAGTATCACCTATAAGGTGGGCTTCCCAGGGGAAATCCAGTGGGATGGTCGCAGCATTACCTGGGAATCTCTCAGCGAATATGCCACGAAAATAAGTCGACTCGCAGTCTCGGGTTCTGCCGCGAACATTGTTGGCACAATGGTGCCTAGAGGAATTAGCGGGCGAGCGGGGCTCTCGTGGATTTATGGTCCCACAGTAATCATTCCATTCGCGAGAAAGGGCGACAGAATAAACAAGGTCGGCGTTTGGGAATACCGGCGTGGGCGGACTACTTCCACATATAAAGACTTCGGCGGCAAGAACGCCGAACTTCAGGCCGCTACATTAAGTCCGGCGCCTGACAAGTTACGTGCCCAACACTAGGTGTCCGTCTTGAAATCGCTAGGCTTACCTTTCCGTTTCTGCGTAGGCCTCTCAGTGCTTGCGGGCTGCGGCGGATCGCGGCGGCCGATCGGCGCGCCAGGCGCGATGCTCCTTAGATTTGCACAGCTAGATGCCACCGAGGAGTTGTGAAACAATGGTTCCGTTTCGCCACATTGTAGTCGGACGAGTTTGTCTCACGGTTGCGGCGCTGGCGGTTCTTGGTACGCCGCTCGCCTCGGCAACGTCCCACGAACCGGCGTCATTGAGCGTACAAGTGATCCAATGCCGCGAGGGCCGCTCCGAAGTGCCACGATTGCTTGTGGCGGACGCCTCTGCCTACCCAAAGCTCGAATACGTTGGGACGGACGCTTTCGTTCAAAAGGCCGACGACGGATATTTCATTCTCGCGACCAAGATCGCGCAGGGGAATTACTTCTATCGGGTAGAGTCAGAACATTGCAGCAACTACGCACAGGATGCTGTACTCGGCGGCCACAGTAGGACGCTTTCAATGGTACTGTACCCTCGGCGGTTGGCAGACCGAAATTGGTATCGACTTGTCGTCGGTGCCCTCCAAGCAGTTGGTGGAGCACGATCTTAATTTGGCGACGATACGGCAAAATATCGGAAACATTCTTGCCAACGGCAATACGCTGAAGGAATGCGACTACTGCTACTGACTGGCGATGCAACGCATTTTGGTTGTCGGCTAAGCCACTAAGCCGCGCCGGGCACACGCCGATCGGAACGGCAGCGCCTCGCACCGCCACCTCGGAGCACGGCGCACACGCCTCGTAGCGGCCTCCCAGCTACCGGCGCGTCCTTTCAGAATCCAGGATGAGTCGTAGGCTGGTTTTTAATACCTTGAAGCGGCGCTTGCCTAGAGTTTTCTCCCAGTCCCCTTCAATTTCAGCGATGATGGCGCGGCCTCGCTCGATAATCCGCTCACCGCGGTCGGTCGTAAAAATCAGTTTTGAGCGACGGTCTCTTGGATTTGGCAAACGGACGACATATCCGGAAGCTTCTAGGTCGTCGATAAGTTCTTTCATCGCCGGTGTCGTCATACGCGCTTTGGCGGCCAGCTCAGTCAGCGTACTGCCTTCATCCTCAATGTAGATAAAAATTGGCGAATGCGCAGCGCGAATCTGACCTTGCGTTTCGGCGCGAAGCCGGTCCGTGATCTGCCCCACAAAGGAAGCATAGATGGGGCCGACGAGCCGCCCGAGCGATCCGGGATCAGGGGGAGGCGCGACGCGCCGGCGGGGCCGGCTATTTGACCTTGACAAGAAGAACCACCTCACGTATTGTTAGGAAACCTTACTATATGCTTAGGGTACCTTATTAGTTCTCCAGTCACCATCGCGGTCCTCGATGTACGGTTTTTGGGTCGCGGCGGCAAGCAGCGTGAACTTGAGGGCTCCTAACTCTCGGAGAATTATTTATGAAAGTTCTGAGCGCAGCTTCCCTCCTGGCATGTGGCTTCATCGCTGGATGCACGGGATCCACGCCGAGCGCTACTCCGCCGGCGCCGCCGGCGCCGCCGGCGATGACTTGGACATTGCAGGCGGGCGCGTCAAGCGCGCACGAGGCCAATCAAGGTTTGCAGTTCTACACGACCTCAATCACTATCGACGCTGGGGACAGCATAACTTGGGGCTTTCCGGCGGGCGAGCCTCACACGGTCACACTCCTAGGAAATCGCAAATCGTTGCCGCCACCCACCGACCCCACCGTGCCTATCCCTGCGGGTAGTTCTATTTACGACGGCTCCACGTACACGAGCTCGGGATTCAAGTTGCTTGGCGGCAGCTACACGCTAACGTTTCCAAAGCCCGGTGCGTACAAGTACTACTGCCTTCTCCATGGCGGATTGAAGGGCGGTATGGTCGGAACGATCACCGTGCAGACCGCCGGCGCTCCGTATCCGCGAGCACAGAGGCAGTATACTAGCGCGGCGAAGGACATGATCTCGAGCGACCTCGCGAACGCCGCGGCGTCGATCAACGAGTTCCCCTATCGAGTTGGCGGAACGCACCTTGCCGCCGGAATTGCTCCAAAGTTGAATACGGGGCCGCCTTCGACGTCTACGGTCGTGCGCTTCCTCGATAGTAAGTCCAGTAGCGACCAGAGCATCGCCATTGCCGTGGGAACGACGATAACCTGGACGAATCTTTCGAACAACTTTCCGCACACCGTGACGCTCGGGATTGCCGGGCGGCGATTTCCGAATCTGCCTCCGTTCTCGCCGCCATCCGGCGGAACGACGTATGACGGAACCGTCGTGACGAACTCCGGTCCCTTGTTTCCGGGACAAAGCTACAGGCTGACCTTCATTAAGGCTGGCACCTACACGTACCACTGCCTCTTTCATGACGATACCGAGAACATGATCGGCACGGTCACCGTACGCTAGCCCAGCACGGTAGAGGCGTACATAGCGAAGCAAGCGGTATGCCGGGGCTATAACGCTCCGAGGATGTTCTTGGCGAAATCGGGGGCGAAGTGTTGTAGGATCTGTGGATTGTTCTTGATGAGATCGACAACCTCGCCCTTTAAACCGTCAGGATTCGAACGATACTGTTCTAAGAGACTCACTAGCTGGGTAGCAATCCCGATATCGCCGTTTTGCTGAGCGTTGCTCGCCGCGGTCTGAACGTGTTGACTCAACTCACTACTGTCCATCGGGTTAACGTGCTGACCCGCAGCCTGACCGATGGACTGCAAGTCAACTTCGCCCGAAGCGACTCTCTGAAGAAGGCCCTCAAACTCTTGAAACACGGTAACTCCTTACTCGCTTAGTGGTTTATTGGTCTAGGTTTGCTTGCGACAGTAGCCTTTTACTTGCGTGCCGTCCGCTTTGGTGTAGCCGTGCACGTAGGTCTCGCCCTTTCCACAATCCTTGGCTGAGCCCGCGTTATGCCGACAGTAGCCGCTAACGACCGTTCCATCGGCCTTCTTATAGCCCTTAACGTACGTTTCGCCAGCCGCGCACGAGGCAGCAGAAGCGATTTGAAAGGCTGCCTGTTGTCCCGGTGACGCGTAGGCGACGCCGGTAAGAGCGCTCATAGTCAACGCAACGAGAAATGCAGTGATGATCTTCACCTGCGGCTCCTTTAAACTGCAACGGGTAGTTACAGTCACCGTACCCTCAGGCTGCTTGCCTTAACCTGCCATGGCTAGGGCGGTTGATCTGAGGTGGCATTTTACGCAGCCGATGACCGTGAGGGTTGGGTAGTTTGAAATCGGGCAGCAATCCCGCGGAGTCAGGTAGCCGAGCGCGTCGAGCTCCAAAGTCCGGAAGCTGTGGTCAGCGCGCCCATCGATCGCGCAGGGAAGGTTACACGAATCAGCCCTGTTGGACGTGCATCTCGCGAAAGACGCTAATCGAAATCCTGAAGGGTGAGACTAGCTTCAAGACCGCTAGGCGCCTCCACCGCCATATCGTATTGCCGCTTCGAGGATATCAATGTCTATATCTTTTAGCGCTTTGAACCTAATGCAATACCCGGTCACGCTCGCTTTGCCTAACTTCTTTCCATACGTTTTAGCCAAGTATGTCTTATCTTTGATGCCGAGGATATAGACAGAGATTCCGGTCTTGTTTGCGCTCAAGCCAATTTGAAAAAAATCTCTGGTCTTTCCATCAGCATATTTTATCGTGTGAAAGCCGTAGCCTATTGTAGGGTTACTTACAGTTTTGTTTTCGCTGTTTTTACCATTGTCAAACCATAATCTACAACCTGGTAAAACGTGAAGCGTAAGCTGGTGCAACGCTTGCATATCACTACGCTTTGGTTCAGATTGGCTAGCAATATACTCTTTGACTTGTTCTTGTACGTTCATATTGCGTAGTTTATCGGCCGGACTGCTTATTGCGTATCGACCGGCTGGTTCGAGGGCCGTTCATGGAGGAAGTGTTCTTTCTTATATTTCGATCCGATCGGTACGAACTGCCGCGGGCTTTGGCTGAAGTCGAATGCATCGTTGAGGTCGTTGGCGCGCTGGTCGCTGTAGCCTTGCGAACCCGGTCCGATCGAGCCGAGGCCGTAGACTTCTTCGATAAACTTCAGAACGCTGGCGAACTCCAGCTGGGTATGACTCACGTAGCCTTGCTTTGCGTAGGGCGAGATGATGAGACACGGCACACGCATGCCCAGTCCGCGAAAGTCGGGCTGCGGCGGCGGCGCGTTGTCGAAAAAGCCGC
>Ga0265313_10000029_pt1 | contig 131795 bp, 117 predicted proteins | sample 4123metaG_FD_203122 | JGI IMG/M metagenome (GOLD analysis project Ga0265313, IMG submission 203122) | Rhizosphere microbial communities from Carex aquatilis grown in University of Washington, Seatle, WA, United States - 4-1-23 metaG | ecosystem: Host-associated > Plants > Roots > Rhizosphere... | reverse complement strand
CTTGAGCTCACTTACTTGAGCTTACTTACTTGAGCTTACTTGCCGAGCTTGGCGATGCTGTGCGCGAGCCGGGAGACTTTACGGCGCGCGGCGTTGCGATGGACGACGCCTTTCTGCGCTCCGCGGATGATGGCGGGCTCGGCCTCGGCCATGGCGGCAACTGCCGCGGTGCGATCGCCCGAGGCAATCGCCTCCTCGACCTTGCGGACGGCGCCTCGCACCCGCGAACGGCGCCCCTTATTGATGACGGTGCGGCGCGCAATCTGCCGCGCGGCCTTCTTGGCGGATTTCGTATTGGCCATATTGATTCGAACTTCTGCTTTGGCGGTTCTGTTTTGGGTGCGAAAATAATGGCTGCGGCAGGCGACCTACCGTCCGGCCATTTGCCGCGCTTATAGGGACGGAGCGCCGGGCAGTCAACGCCGCCTGGTTTGGCTGACCGCTCAGGCAACTATAATGGGCCGGCCCGGCCCTAGGCGACGCGCTTGGCGCGAACCGCGTCGTAGCCGGCGACGACGGCTGTGCAGTCGCCGGCCGGAAAGCCAGCCAACGGCGGTGCCACGCGGGCCCATTGCGGCTCGTTATGGATGTGGCCGAGCAGCGCCTTGACGCCCGGTACCAGCGCCTTGCCGTCGAACAGCTTGCGGATGGCCACGGCTTCGGCGAGCGCCACGGTATCGCCCGAACGATAGGCGCGGGCGCACAGATCCGCATTGAGGTTGGCGGTGGCCGAAATGCAGCCGGCGAAGGGTCCGCCGGACCGGGCCTGCGGCAGCGCTGCCTCGGTGGAAGGGAAGACTGCGAAGCGCGGATCGATGGCGGCCGCGGCGCGGGCAAAATCCATGTCGCCTGAGGAATCCTTCAAACCGACGATGCGCTCGCCGAAGGTATCGAGCAGACGGCGGATCAGGGCGACATGCCACGGCAGGCCGGACTGCGCGGGATAATGGTAGAGATAGATCGGGATCGGGTGCGACGCGGTGGCGGCGACGATCGCATCCATATAGGCGACGAGCCCGTCGTCCGGCACGCCTTTATAATAGAACGGCGGCAGCACCAGTGCGCCGGCAAAGCCGAGTTCGGCGGCGTGGCGGGTGAGCGCAATAGCGTCCGCGGTTGCGGCGGCGCCGGTCCCCACCATCATGCGATCGAGCGGCAGACCGCTCGCCGCATAGGCGCCCATCACCCGCTTGCGCTGATCGAGCGAGAACGAGGTCGCCTCGCCGGTGGTGCCGAGCACGTTCAGTCCGTCGCAGCCGTTGCCAAGGAGGAAGCGCGCCAGCGCCACCGAGCGCGTGCTGTCCGGTTCGCCGTTGTCGCCGACCGCGGTGGCGACCGCCGCAATCACGCCTTGCAGGGTTTTGCCAGTCGTTTTGCCAGTCATAAGAGTGCCCTCGTCTGGTTTCTCCCTAGCACTGCACGCTCGGTTACGCGAGGCGAAATCGGGCGAGTGCCGCCTGCTGGTCCGTGCAGTGCAGGTCCGCGCTTGACGGGGTGGCCCGGCCACGGAAATTTGCCGATACCTGAACGAAACGCAACGGTAAGGGAGATAGCGATGGCCGATCTGCGCTTGAGTTTTGCCTGCGGACCTTATGACCGGACGCAGGCGCTGCGCGACGGCGCGATCAAGCCGGAAGGCGTTGAGCTGACTTATGTGACCTTGCAGCCGGCCGAGATCTTCTGGCGCATGCTGCAATATAAGGAGTTCGACGCCTCCGAAATGTCGCTGTCGAACTATGCGACGCTGGTCGGCAGCGGACAGGCGCCGTTCATCGCCATCCCGGTATTCCCGTCGCGGGTTTTTCGCCACGGCTATTTCTTCGTGAATACGCAAAAGGGCATTTCGAGTCCGGCCGATCTGAAGGGCAAGCGCGGCGGCGTGCCGGAATACAGCATGACGGCCGCGGTCTATATGCGCGGGCTGTTGCAGCACGAATACGGCGTCAAGCCGAGCGACGTCACCTGGGTACAAGGCCGCGCGGATCGGCTCGGTCACAAGCTGCCGCCGGACGTGCGGCTCACGCAGGCGCCCGCCGGAGCCGAGCTGGGCGACCTGCTCGAACGCGGCGAGATCGATTTTCTGATGACCGCCAACAACCCGCTGTCGTTCCGCCGCGGCGCACCGAACGTGAGGCGGCTGTTTCCGAATTATCGCGAGCTCGAGCAGGATTATTATCGCCGCACCAAGATCTATCCAATCATGCACACCGTGGTGATCCGCCGCGACGTCTACGAGCGCGATCCGTGGGTGGCGATGAGCCTCTACAAGGCGCTGTGCCGCGCCAAGGACCATGCACTGCATCTCGTCAGCGAAACGGGTTCGCCGAAAGCCTCATTCGCCTGGTTGCAGCCCTTGATCGAAGAAGAACAGGCGATCATCGGCAAGGACTGGTATCCGTACGGCATCGAGGCAAACCGGCCGTCGATCGAGGCGCTGCTGCAATATTCGCACGAACATGGATTGACGCCGCGCCGGCTCAAGATCGAGGAATTGTTTGCGCCGAGCACAATGCGCGACATCCCGCTGAGCGAGGGTCAGCAGGTGTGAGGCGGCGGCTGATAGCCGCTCGCGAACGGGCGATCTGCAGTTTCGATGATGCACCGGGTCGCTGGGTATCATCTGCTCTGGCCGCTATTTGCTATTGACGATGGCCGCCGCACGCGCTGCTACTAGGCCGCTGGCTAGGCGCGGTTCGTAATTTCTTAAAATTCAACGAATAGCGACCGCGGCGGCATCGCTTCAGGGGCACAACATGGCGCTCAGATACAATCTGATCGACCTTATTCCCAAAGGCGACAGTGGCGAGAGCAATCAAGACTCCGAACCAAGCGTAACGATCAATCCGGCTAATCCGTCGCAGCTTATCGCCGGCGCGTTCGCCGCAACAGGCTCCACCTACTACAAGAGCACGAACGGTGGCGTAGCCTGGGTCCGCTTCGGCACGCTGCCATCCGACGACAAGTCGCTGGCGTGGAAGGCGGACGGATCGGCTGTGTTGACGGTATCCATGGTGGATACGACGACGCCCAATACGTTCTCCACCTACTCGAGCAATACCACCAACAGCAACTTTGGCGCGGCGATCAACGTCTTTTCCGGCAGCGATCTGGACCAACCGTGGATCGCGACGGGACCGGACGACCGTGTCTATGTGACCTACAACGATCTCAGCAAGTCTGGTGCCGATGCGGGCGGCAGCGGAAACGGCGAGACGGCGAGTATCCTTGTCTCCACCGATGGCGGAAACGACTACACTTCGGTGACACTCGATCGAGTTGGAACGACGTATCAGGACGATCCGTCGGTACGCGTAGCCGTCAACGGCAACACCGTTTATGGAGTTTTTGTACGCTGGAACAGCTCGGTCGAAAGCGATTCAAATGGTGATCGCTATGCCTCGCAGGTCGTCGTCGTACGTTCCGATAATGCCGGCGCGGACGGATTCACCGCGCTTGGTGCGGGCGGCAACGGTGTGCAAGTCGCGACCCCGATCGATGTGTTCACCGACAGTGGGGGCTCGTCGCTTAGTGTCGGGGAAGAGCGAATTGCCGCCGAAGTGGCAATCACGGTCGATGCCAACGATCCGAACCACGTGCTGGTCGCCTATCAGGATGCGCCGGGGGCGGATGGCTCGGGACAGGTGCAATTGGTGCTGGCCGAATCGACCGACGGCGGCGTGACGTGGAGCACCAAATTCACCACCGCGTCGTCGCTCAGATCCGGCCAGCCGGCTATAGCTGTCCTCGCCGACGGCGCCATCGGCTTTCTCTACGACAGCTATGATCCGAACACGGACGAGCTGTCGCAGCATTTCCTGACCACGACCAACGACTTTGCAACGACAGACGATGCGACTCTCGCCACCGAGAGCAACAATGATCCGGCGAGCCAATACGATCCGTATCTCGGCGACTTCTTCAATCTCACCAGCCTGGGCAACACGTTTTACGGGACTTTTTGCGCATCGAATGCCGACAACGGAACCGATGCGCAGTTTGCCAATCTTAAATTGCAACGCGACTTCACCGGCACGACAGGCACGGGCAGCTTTCAGCTTACCGACCAAAATGGAAATTCCGTTCCGTTCTCGATCGACCCGTATGTGTTCACCTGCACGCTGCAACCGCCGGTCATCGCCGGGCTTTCGGGAGCGGCCTTCACCCTATTCTCCTCGCCGGTCAGGCTTTCGGCCGGGCTGAGCCTCGCTGACGCGGGCAGCACAACGCTGGCGTCGGCGACAGTTCAGGTGACCGGCGGCACTTTTTCGGACGACGGCGATGTGCTGGCCGCCGATACGAGCGGGACCGCGATCAGCGCAAGCTACGACAGCGCGACCGAGACGCTGACTCTGATGGGCGCCGATACGGTCGCGAACTACCAGACCGTACTGGATGGCGTAACGTTCTCCTCGACGAGTGCCGATCCGACTGACGCGGGCAACGACGATAGCCGCACGATCAGGTGGAACGTGAACGACGGCTCGTTCTCAAGCTCGGCCCAGACGTCGATGGTCACGTTGACGCCCAACCCTGCACTACCCGGCGGCAGCACGGCCGACATGATCATGAGCCGAAGCTCGACCGGCGATTACGAGATTTACGACATCGGGCAAAACACGATCCTGGGTGCTTATCAGCTGACGGCCGTTGCGGCGCCCTGGCAAGAGGTCGGGTTGGGCGGGTTCAACGACAGCGACACCACCGACATGGTACTGCGCAATGCCGGCACTGGGGCATTCGAGATCGACGACGTGAGCGACAACAGCGTGACCGGCACTGCGCCGCTGGGACAAGTCGGCGTCGAGTGGCAGGTCGCCGGCTTTGGCGATTTCAGTTCGCGCGCCGGCGAAACCGACATGCTGATGCGCCAGACCGCGACGGGAGCGTTCGAAGTCTACGACATCGCCAACAACGTCATCACGTTCGCGGCCGGCATGGGACAGGTCGGGCCGGAGTGGACGATCGCCGGCTTCGGAGATTTCTCGGACAATGCGAATGAAACCGACATGCTGATGCGCAACAGCGTGACGGGAGCATTCGAAGTCTATGATATCGCCGACAACGCCATCACTTTCGCAGCCGGCATGGGGCAGGTAGGTCTGGAATGGACGGTCGCGGGCTTCGGCGATTTTTCCGGCAATGCCAACGAAACCGACATGCTGATGCGCAACAGCGCGACGGGAGTTTTCGAACTCTACGACATCGCAAACAATACCATAACGTTCGCGGGTGGCGTAGGGCAGGTCGGTCTGGAATGGACGGTCGCGGGCTTCGGCAATTTGTCGGGCAATCGCAACGAGACCGACATGCTGATGCGCAACAGCAACAGCGGTGCATTCGAATACTACGACATCACCGGCAACAGGATCGCAGGCGCCGGCCCGATGGGAGAGGTCGGATTGGAATGGCAGGTGGACGGTCTCGCGGCTGACGCGCCGCCGAATTCGAGCGCCGCCTTCTCGACCGCGCAGCTAACCCACGCCGCGGCGGCCTTTGGTTCGGCGTCAAACGCGCTCAGCGGCTCACCGGCTGCTTCCACGGTCGCCGATGCCCTGCCGCAGAACCTGCTGGGATCGCCCCTCGCGTGATCCGCAGTGGCTACTTGGTCACCATGGGCCGCGCCGCGGTAGAGGAGTCAGCGCGACTTGGTCACGATCGGCGGTGAGGAAGAAGCTTCCGGCGCTTTCGGTGACAGCACGAAGGTGAGCCAGATGTTGTAGCCGTCCGGCCTGTTGGCGTTATCGAATTCCCCGTAGCCCTTCAGATTCAAATAGCCCTGCATGTCGCCTACAGGGAACAGGTAGCCGACTTGCGGCCCGACGCCAATGACGCGGGATTCGAACGGGCACAGGATTGGTGCGCAGCCGTTATCTGGGGTGATCTGATCGTAGAAATATCCGACGAGGCCGACTTGCAATTGTTTGGTCAGGAATTGCGATGCTCCCCAATCCAAATGGGCATCGATACCGCTCGTGTAATTCGTGGATGTATTTTTGAAGTTGCCCGTCAAGCCCAGCACGGCGGAAAATTCATGTCCGGTCTTTGGATCGAAATAGGTGTAGCCGACGCCGCCGTCGATGGCGCCATGCCCGATGCCGATATTCGCCAGATTGCTGGAACTATAGTCGCCGACTGGAATGTCGCCGGTAAGATAGACCATGTAATTGTTGACGCCGGAATTCCAACGGTCCGCGAACATAGGCACCAGATCGCCAATCCCCGTTGTCGTCTGGTTAAGGCCGATCGTTCTGGTGAAGGGTATCGGTCCTAGCGTGCCGGATATGGTTCCGTTCAATCCAGTGTCGTTGCTGCCGTAGGCCATCAGCAGAGTGGCGGACGCCTGGCCGCCGAGGAACGGTGTCGCAAACACATAGGAGGGCGCGAATAATCCAATGTCCGCCCTGGCGCTGACACTGGCGTTGACGCTGGCGTTGAGCGTCGGGTTGAATTGCCCGATCGTGATTTCCCTGGATACCGCGGCGTTGCCGCTTGCCGACACGTTTGTGTAATAATTGATCGCTGTGAACGCCCATCCAGGCTGTTGCGGAGTGGCGGCAAGGCTGCCGAATAATCCAGGAATCCAAAAGCTGACGCCGTTTTCGTCGGCGAAGGAGTGCGTTGGCGCGGCGATTGTGACAGCGACGGCGAACGTGACGGCAACAAGGGGCGAGACGAGCGGCCATACAAGACACATTGGGCCGGATAATCGCCGGGACAATTCAACGGCGATGCGGCGCGCGGCGCGGCAATTCGATCGCATGGTGGCCCCCGATGGTATCTGGCTCGCTCTCTCCCTGAAGAACGTCATTGCGGCAGCGGCAGCCTAGGCGAGTCGGTCGATTCGACCAATACTTTCGCCGCTACGGCGAAGCGAACAGCGCCGACTGTGACATGCTTGCAGCATCAGAATCATAAGAGTCTGAATTGATTGAATTTGGCGGCCGATTCCCTGTTTCAAATGAAGGGATAAAGGCTTGATGCAGTGCACAAAGTTCCATCACGAAATCGTTATGGGCGTATCCCCCCGATGATGATGAGCGTGCGGCGCACGGCTTTCCTCAACGCCGCCAATGCGATCTTCAGTACCGCCAGGGTCGCGGCGCGAAGATAAGCAGAGATAGTTCCCGATTTTTGCAACGATCGATTTGTCTTTTCGAACGAAGCTCGCCGCGACGGTCGTGAGGGGCGGGACTCGTTCGGGGCGAGTACCTAATGGGCGACGTTGCAGTTGCGGACGGCGCGCAGCGGTCGGAGGGTGCTACCCATCCGAACATGATCTGGATTCCCGGCGGCACGTTCCGCATGGGATCAGACAGGCATTATCCCGAAGAGGCCCCCGTTCATCGCGCCAGTGTCAGCGGCTTTTGGATCGACCGCACGCCTGTCACAAACCGCCAGTTCAAGGAATTCGTCCGCGTCACCGGCTACGTCACCTTCGCGGAGCTGCCGCCCGATCCAAAAAATTATCCCGGCGCGCTGCCGCACATGCTGTATGCGGGCTCGCTGGTGTTCACGCCGCCGGGTTTCCCGGTCGATCTGAAAAACTGGGGCGCGTGGTGGCGATTTCTGAAAGGCGCGAACTGGCGACACCCGTACGGCCCGAAGAGCAACATCAACGCGCTCGATAATCATCCGGTGGTGCACGTCGCCCATGCGGACGCGCTCGCCTATGCACACTGGGCCGGCAAGGAGCTGCCGACCGAGGCCGAATGGGAATTCGCCGCGCGCGGCGGACTCGACGGCGCCGAGTTCGCCTGGGGCGATGAGTTCAAGCCCGGCGGGCAGCACCGCGCCAACACCTGGCAGGGCAATTTCCCTAACGAAAATCTTTGTGAGGACGGCTTCGAGCGCACCTCGCCGGTGATGGCGTTCCCGCCCAACGCCTACGGCGTCTACGACATGATCGGCAACGTCTGGGAATGGACCGCCGACTGGTGGTCGCAAAAGCACGAAGCAGACGCGCCGAAGGCGTGCTGCGTTCCAGAGAACCCCCGAGGCGGCGGCGAAGAAGGCAGCTTCGACCCGTGCCAGCCGAGAATCAAAATTCCCCGCAAGGTCATCAAGGGCGGCTCGCATCTATGCGCGCCGAATTACTGCCGCCGCTATCGCCCGGCCGCGCGCCATGCGGAAGCGGTGGATACATCGACGAGCCACGTCGGCTTTCGCTGCGTGGTCAGAGCAGGGAGCGAAAAATGTTCAATGCCAAAAATGGAGACGCATCGAAGCTGAAGAGCGGTGCCGTCAATCGGCGTAATATGCTGCTTGCCGGCACCACCCTAACCGTGGCCGCGACACTAGGCACGGCTGCGGGCGTGCAGAAAGCCGTTGCGCAAGCGCAGCAATCTTCGCCATCAGGCAAGCCGAACATTCTCGTCATCATGGGTGACGATGTCGGCTGGTTTAACATCGGCGCCTATCATCAAGGCATCATGTCCGGCAAGACGCCGAACCTCGACAAGCTTGCGGCCGGGGGCGTGCGTTTCACGGATTATTACGCGGAAGCGAGCTGCACCGCGGGTCGGGCCAATTTCATTACCGGGCAAATCCCGCTGCGCACCGGCCTGACCACGGTCGGCCAGGCCGGCGCGGATGTCGGCATGCCAGAACAATCGGTGACAACAGCCCTCTTATTGAAGTCGATGGGTTACGCCACCGGGCAATTCGGCAAGAACCATCTCGGCGACATGAACAAGTATCTGCCGACGGTGCACGGCTTCGACGAATTCTTCGGTTACCTCTATCACCTCGATGCCATGTCCGATCCGTACTGGTTCGATTACCCGCAAGACTGGATCGACAAATACGGACCGCGCAACCTGGTGCACTCCTATGCGGCCGACGTCGACGATCCGACGGAGCAGCCACGCTGGGGCAAGGTCGGAAAGCAGCGCATCGTTGACGAGGGCCCGCTGAAGCCGTTCAAGGATATGAGCGCGGATCACCAGATGTGGCAGAAGGGCCGCGACGCCAAATACGACATGGAAACGTTTGACGAAGTCCTTGTCGAACAAAGCAAGGGCTTCATGGACCGCGCCAAACAGGCCGGCAAGCCATTTTTCATCTGGCACAATACCACGCGCATGCACGTCTTCACCTACCTGCAGCAGAAGTATCAGGCGAAGATGAACTACGAGACCAACTACGGCATCGAAGAAGCCGGCATGGCGCAGATGGACGACGATATCGGCGACCTACTCAAGCACCTCGACGACATCGGCGTTGCAGACAACACCATCGTGATTTTTACCACGGATAATGGCGCCGAGGTGTTCACTTGGCCCGACGGCGGCATGACGCCGTTCCGCGCCACTAAAGGCACGGTGTATGAAGGCGGTTTCCGGGTGCCATGCATCGCCCGCTGGCCGGGCAAAATCAAACCGGGTTCGGTGGAGAATGGCATCTTCTCCGGCCTCGACTGGCTGCCGACGCTGGTCGCGGCGGCGGGAAATCCGAACATCGTCCAGGAACTCCTGCAGGGCGTGAAGATCGGGGATCGGACCTACAAGAACCATTTGGACGGGTACAACCAGATGGATCTGTTGACTGGCAAGGGACCTTCGGCCCGCCACGAGATCTTTTACTTCGGCGAGTCGCAGCTTGGAGCCATCCGCATCGACGACTTCAAGTTTCAGTTCTACCAACAGCCCTTCGGCTGGCCCGGTGAGAAGGTCACAACCGACATGCCAGTCATCGTCAACCTGCGTCAGGACCCGTTCGAGCGGACGCCGTCGATCCGCGGCGAAACGACCAACGACCTCGGTGGCGGCTACATGAACGACTTCATGGCGCGTGAGTTCTGGCGGTTTGTCCAGGTGCAGCAGACCGTTGCCGCGGCCGCGCAGTCTTTCATCGCCTTTCCGCCGATGCAGCAGGCCGCCTCCTTCAACCTCGCTCAGGTCAAGGAGAGGATCGAGCAGATGATGAAGAGCCACGAAGGGCAATAGGCGGACTTTGAACATGGCGGGTGCCCGCAGATGGGCACCCGCCTATTTTTCTTGCAGCAGACTGCAAAAACGCTGACGAAGGCAATAACTGACGCCGAGCCGGGCTCTGGGCTTCCACTTGCATCGCAGCGAGGAGGAATAAGCCATGTCGACTAACACGGGGGTCTTGGCTGCCCTCGGCATCGGGTTGGCCGTGCTGTTTGGCTATGCAGGCGCGCCGAGAGCACAGTCAAACCCGGTGATTGCCATCGACATTGCGCTGGAGCCGGACGCAACAATGATCCAGCATGCGCAGGCGGACAATGCCCGCTTGCTGAAAGCCTTGCCAAAGGGCTTTGCTCTGGACGCAACGCACCATCCGCATGTCTCGATGTTGCAGCAGTTTGTCCGCACGGCCGACCTCGAAAAGGTCTACGCTGCAACCGACAAGGTGTTCGCCACCGAGAAACTGACTAGCTGGAAATTGAAAGCATACAAGTACTACTACATCCCCTCGCCGCCGATCGGTCTTGCGGGCATCGTCATCGAACCGACAGAAGATCTGCATAGGCTGCAACAGAAAATAATCGACGCGGTTGCACCTTTCACGGTGAAAACTGGGACCCCTGCGGCGTTCATGAGCACCGAGAATGGCCATGACATCCAAAAGTCCTTGATCGAATACGTGGCCAATTTTGAGAAGATCGCAGCCGGTAAAAACTTCAATCCGCACGTCACCATTGGTGTTGGCCCCGTACCCTACCTGAAGAAGATGCTCGCTGAACCGTTCGCGGCGTTTACGTTCGCGCCAGCGGGAGCGTCGGTTTACCAGCTCGGCAGTTTTGGTACCGCTCGCAAGGAACTCAGGGCACTGGTCGTGACGCCCTAACGTGGCTTTCGGAGAGGACAAAAAATCGGGACGTCCGCGCCTATAACGTCCGGGTGATCCGCTTACTGAAGTAGTTTTGTGGCGCTCGCTCGCGTGGAAGAGGAGCCAATCATGTCACCGAAGACCTTTTCCCCGGGGCCCAGCCGTCGCACGCTGCTCTCGGCTTTGGCGCTGTTTCCAGCGTTTCCCGGAGCGCTCCTTCCCATCTCCGCATCAGCGCAAACAGCAGCCACGAGCGGCCCACTTTTTTCATGGAATGACGGCGCGGCAAAGAAAGCGATTACCGAATTTGTTTCCCGTGTCACCCGGCAAGGCGGACCGGATTTCGTACCGCCCGATGAACGCATCGCCACGTTCGACAACGACGGGACCTTGTGGGTCGAACATCCGATGTACACCCAGCTGGCCTTTGCATTCGATCGCGTGAAGGCCATGGCGCCAATGCATCCGGAATGGAAGGATAAGCAGCCTTTCAAGGCCGTGCTTGAAGGGGATATGAAAACCCTTGGCGCAGCAGGCGAGCACGGCATGGCCGAACTGATGATGGCGACCCACGCCGGCATGACGACCGAAGAATTCCAGAAGATCGTCACGGATTGGTTCGCAACCGCGCGCCACCCGAGATGGAAGCGCCCCTACACCGAGCTCTCGTACCAGCCGATGATCGAGCTGCTCGCCTATCTGCGCACCAACGGATTCAAGACCTACATCGTCTCGGGCGGCGGCGTCGAGTTCATGCGGCCGTGGACCGAGCGGGTCTATGGCGTGCCGCCGGAGCAGGTCGTTGGCTCGTCGATCAAGACCAAGTTCCAGATGCGCGACGGCCAGCCGGAGCTTTTCCGTTTGGCGGAGGTGAACTTCATCGACGACGGACCCGGCAAGCCGGTCGGCATCAACGAATTCGTCGGCCGCCGCCCGATCGCGGCCTTCGGCAACTCCGATGGCGATCTGCAAATGCTGCAATGGACCACAATGGCGGGAGGCGCACGCCTTGGCGTTCTTGTCCATCACACCGACGCGCAGCGCGAATATGCCTACGACCGGGACACATCCTTCGGCCGTCTCGACAAGGCATTGGATGCCGCCACGCTGAACCACTGGGTCGTGGTCGACATGAAAAACGATTGGAAGCGCATTTTTGCGTTTGAGTAGCGCGTCTGCCGGCTGTGCGGCGGCGGTGTGAAATGGCTCAAATTCTCGCGAGCTTTAAAGAGGCGAGTCACGCAGGGTTTTGATGCATCGTCAGAAACAAGGAGCGCGACATGTCCAAGTCCAGGAATGGAGACGGCTCAAATCTGAAAAGCGGCGCACTCAACCGCCGCAATGTCCTGCTCGCGGGCAGCAGCCTTGCCGCGGCGTCGGCGATCGCATCCGCCGGCCGCGTCGACGTTGCGCAGGCGCAGTCGCCAGCCGCTCCTGCGGCGGTGCGAGCCGCGGTCACCGAGCAGGAGGCGCGCGCCATCGGCGTCGACGCGTATCTCTATTTCTATCCATTAATCACAATGGATATTACGCGCAGGGTCTCGATCAACGTCGAACCCGGCAAAAAGCCGGGGCTCGGTCCGGCCAACATGTTCAACAGCTTCGCTGCGTTCCCCACGGCGGATTTCAAGACCGTCGTTCGTCCGAATTTCGATACGCTCTATTCCTCGGCTTGGCTCGACATGACCGCAGAGCCGGTGATCGTGTCCACGCCCGATACCGGCGGCCGCTATTACCTGCTGCCGATGCTCGACATGTGGACCGACGTCTTCGCCTCGCCCGGGTGGCGGACCACCGGCACCAAGGCAGGCAATTTCCTCATCGCTCCCAGCCGCTGGACCGGCAGGGTCCCGTCAGGAATGACAAGGATCGATGCACCGACGCGTCACGTGTGGATCATCGGGCGGACAAAGACCGATGGTCCGCCGGACTACGACGCAGTTCACAAGCTACAGGCGGGTTACAAGATCACGCCGCTGTCGCGGTGGGGCAAGCCGGCGCAGCCGGTTGCGGCGCACATCGACCCGGCGGTGGACATGACAACGCCGCCAAAGACTCAGGTCGACACGATGCCCGCCGCCAAGTTCTTTGCCTATGCGGCCGAACTGCTCAAGGTCAACCCGCCGCACATCACCGACCAGCCAATCATCGCGCGATTGAAAAGGATCGGCCTCGAACCGGGCAGGAGTTTTGATCTGGATAAGGCCGAGCCGACCGTTCGCAAGGCCTTGGCAAGCGCGCCCGGCGAAGCGCAACAATTGGTGACATGGAAATTCCCGACAATCGCGCGCGTCGTGAACGGCTGGTCGATGAACACCGATACGATGGGCGTCTATGGCAATTACTATTTGAAGCGCGCTATTGTTGCTCAGGTGGGCCTCGGCGCGAACCTGCCTGAAGATGCCATCTACCCCGTTAATTTGGCCGACGAAGCCGGCAAATCTCTCGACGGGTCGAACAGATATACGCTGCATTTCGACAAGGGAGCTGCGCCGCCGGCGGACGCCTTCTGGTCGGTGACACTCTATGACAGCGAGGGCTATCAGGTCGCGAACGCGCTCAATCGATTCGCGGTGAGCAGCTGGATGCCGTTCAAGACCAACGCCGACGGCTCGCTCGATCTGTATTTTCAGAACAAAAGCCCGGGTGCCGACAAGGAAGCCAACTGGCTCCCAGCCCCGACAGGCCCGTTCAATCTGACCATGCGCCTCTATGCGCCGAAATCGGAGGCGCTGACCGGCAAGTGGAATCCTCCGCCGGTGACGCGCGTGCAGTTGCCCAGCGCCGGCTGAGCTGACCAGCAGGTTTTGGTCGTCGCCAGCCCGTGCCGGTACCGCTAGGCGAACGTCAGCTGAGCGCTGTTTTTCGCGCCGAGCTTGCGGCCATAGGTCTTGCGTTTGTGCTTGGCGGCGGCCGCTTTGCCGGCTGAACCGGCGCCGTTATGCAGCATGGCAACGAGCTCCGATTTGGCCGGGTATTTGGCGCGGCCGACGAGCAGCAAGGGCGGAGATGCGGCCGCTTCGCGAATCTGCCGCCGGGCGATCTCGATGTACGCCTTGTTGATATCGATGCCGATGAAGCGCCGGCCCATGCTTTTCGCCACCGCGCAGGTCGTGCCGGTGCCGGCGAACGGATCGAGCACGATATCGCCGGGAAACTTGTTCGCCGCGCCGTAGGAGTAAAGCCGCATCAGGCGGCCGGGCAGTTTTTGCGGGAACGGCGCCGGGTGGCTGCCGCCACGTTTTACATCTTCGGGATACATGAACCAGACCTGCTGGGTAAGATCGAGCCATTCGGTCCGGCTCAGCGCATTGGCTTCCTTCACCTCGCGCGGAAATTTCGGCGGCTTGCCGGGCTTCACATAGACATTGATGAATTCGATGGTGTTGTTCTCGATCAGATTACCCGGATACGGGTAGCTGCCGAACATCATCTTGGACGTCTGCTTCTGCCAGACGAACAGCGCGTAGCGCGCAAGATCGGTGTCTTCGAGCAGCTTGTGCTCGATGTCGAAAGCGATGTTCTTCAGATGCCGCGTCTGCTGCCTGATTAACGCCTGTGGAATCGGCATGAGCGGCGCGTTGATGCAGAGCTTGCCATTCGGCCGCAGCACCCTGGCGCATTGCATCCAGACGGTTTGCAGGTCGGCGAGGTAGTCGTCGTATGACGTCCAGGAATTCTTGCCGCCCGCGTATTCCACTGCGGTCCAATAGGGCGGCGAAGTAATGATGAGATCAATGCTGCCCGGCGGCAATTCGGCCATGACGGTTGCGGCGTGGCCGACGACGAGCCGGTCCAGATAGGCGTCAAGGCGTGAGACGTTCTGCGGTTTCGGCGCGGTCATTCCATCGGCCGGGCGAATCGGGCGTCGCAGCCTGAACTTAGGCGCGCTCCCGGGTCGCGGACCAGCCGCGCCGTCGCCTTATCCCCGTTGTCCGTTAGTCGGGCTAGCGCCGTTGCGGTGCGGCCGCGGCGTCTTGCTTTCGACGCCGAAATCCTTCGACCGCGCCCCGGCTGGCGCGCTCACAAAGCCCTCCGACGTAAGCCCGCGCCTGAACAGCTCGCGCACTGTCGCGGCCCTGCTGGGCATGCGTTTAGCAAAGCGAAAATTGTCGATCAGGGTCAATTCTTCGGCCGACAGCATGATTTGCAGCCGTTCGCCGCGCGTCCTCTCAACCATGGTTATCCCGCCTGTGACTGGTCGATTATGTTAGTATAAGTAGTCATTAATGCTATAACCGTCAAGAGTGCTTTTAGCTTGTTGACAGGCTTCAACGTTCTGCACGCTGATGATGTTCATAATCGATTGCCAAACAGCAAAATGCCCTGGAGCCTAAAAAAGCATAGATTGGTAATTTGCAGTAAGTAATTGAGACAATTGACAATTCCTGCCCAAAGCGCTCAATATTGGGTGTCAAATACGGGCGGTCGCGGTGCCGGCTGACTGGATTTTCGATGGGCACGATTATTCAATTTATGAGGGTACAGAACGCATTCGACCCCGAGGCCACGAGCGCGATGTCGGCCGCCTTCGAGGAGGTCTGTCACGCGCTCAAACTGGCCGCCGGCGATACACATGGCCGCGAGGTCATAGCGTCGGAAATCATTGAACTTGCCCGCCGCGGCGAAAAAGACCCCGCGAGACTTCGAGACCTGATCTTGCGCGATGATGGCACCGCCCAACGGCCGATCCGGCCTTAAGCCTCCAGTTCCCGCAGTTTGAAGCGCTGCAGCTTGCCGGTCGCGGTTCGCGGCAGGTCGAGGCGGATGTCGATCCAACGCGGATATTTCCACGGCCCGGCGCAGTGCTTCACATGCGCGCGTAAGGTTTCGATCAGCCGGTCGTCGGCGGCCACGCCATTGCGCAGAACGATGAAGGCCTTCGGCTTGACGAGGCCGTCGGCGTCCTGTTTGCCGATGACGGCGGCTTCCAGCACCGCTTCGTGAGACGCGAGCGCGGCCTCGACCTCGAGCGGCGACACCCACATGCCGCTGACCTTGAACATGTCGTCGGTGCGGCCGCAGCAATGGAAGAAGCCCGCGGCATCGCAGAAATATTTGTCGCCCGTGAACGTCCATTCGCCCGCGAAGGTGCGCCGGCTCTTGTGTCGCTGATTCCAGTAGCCTTCGGCGGCGGTCGGTCCGCGGACCACGAGTTCGCCAATCTCATTCGTCGCGACCTCACGGCCGTTCTCGTCGACAATTTTCAGCTCGTAACCGGGCACTGCCTTGCCGGTGGTCCCGTAGCACACCGCGCCCGGCTGGTTGCTCAGGAAGGTCTGGAACATCTCGGTCGAGCCGATGCCGTCAAACACCTCGACGCCGGAAGCATCGCGCCAGCGCTCGCCGAGATTTTGCGGCAGCGCTTCGCCGGCCGAAACGCACAACCGGAGGCGGTCGGAACCGGCGCCGCGCCGCATCTGCTTGTGCGCCAGCAGGGAGGCGAACAGGGTCGGCACGCCGTAAAACACGGTTGGCTGGTGGCGGCGGATGACATCGAACACCGCCTCCGGCGTCGGCCGGTGTGGCAGCAGCACCGCGGTGGCGCCAACCGACATCGGAAACGCCATGGCGTTGCCCATGCCGTAGGAAAAGAACAGCTTCGCTGCCGAAAACACCACGTCGTCTTCGCGGATGCCGACGATGTGCCGGCCCATCAAGTGCGCCGCCGCCATCGGCGTCGTGTGGACGTGCTTGACCGCCTTGGGATCGCCGGTCGAACCGGAGGTGTACATCCAGAACGCCACTTCGTCAGACTGGGTCGGGGCGACAAACACATCGCGCCGGCCGCGCCCAACGAGATCGGCGAAATCGTAGACTTCGCGGCCGGCGAAGACGGCTTTGTCTGCGGCTTTGGCGTCGACGAGAATGATCGTGCGCAGCTGCGGCAGCCGATCGAGGATGGGAATGAGCGTCTTCGCCAGCGATGCCGCAATGACGATCGCCTTGGTGCGGCTATCGCCAAGAACGTAGGCGTATTGCTCCGCGGTGAGCAGCGTGTTGAGCGGCAGCGCCACGATGCCGGCGCGCACGGCGCCCCAGAACGCCACCGGAAAATCCACCGTGTCATAGAGCAGGAGGCCGAGCCGCTCCTCTGACCGCACGCCGATATCGTGCAGCGCCGATCCGAACGCACAGGTGCGCGCTTGCAGTTCGCCGTAGGTCAGGGAGCGCTCGTCGTCGACGAAGGCGATTTTTTCGGCGAGGCCGCGCGCGACCTGCACGTCCACCAGATCCGTCACGGCATTGTACGGCCGGCGTTGTAGGAACTCTTCCAGCATGGGCGAGGAAGAACGATGGCGTTTCCGGAGGTTTCTCTGCTCGACAGTTCTAGTCGATTAGGCCTAATCTGACACACTCTGAAACGTGCCGGCAAAGCGAAAATGCAGACGCGGCGCTGTTTGGCTTAATTCCCTGAAACATCCCGGCGCTGCCCGTCGAAGTCCCGTGAGGCCGCGCGACCTGAGCCAATGTGTTGCCATGAACCGGACTAGCGCCATCGCCCGCGCCGAGGCGTATTTCGACGGCGGCGGGTTCTTAAACGATCTGACCCGGCGGGTCGCCATCCCGAGTTCGAGCCAGGAGCCGGAGCGCGCCAGTGCGCTGCGAAGCTATTTGCTCGACGAGATCGTGCCCGCGCTGACAAGGCTCGGCTTTACCTGCCGGCTTCTCGACAACCCGTCTGGGCCGCCCGTGCTGGCGGCGGAGCGGCTGGAAAATCCGCACCTCGTGACGGCGCTGATCTACGGCCACGGCGACACGATCCGCGGACTCGACGATCTGTGGCGGCCCGGACTGGCGCCATGGCGCGTCGCGGTCGAGGGCGAGCGCATTTATGGCCGCGGCACTGCCGACAATAAAGGCCAGCACAGCGTCAACCTCGGCGCTCTTGCAGCCGTCCTGGAAGAGCGCGGAGCACTCGGCTTCAACTGCAAAATCTTGCTGGAGATGGCTGAAGAGCTTGGCTCGGTGGGTTTGCGGGAAGTGTGCGCCACGCATCGCGATCTGCTGAAGGCCGATCTCCTGATCGGCTCGGACGGTCCGCGCATCGCGCCCAAAGAGCCAACGATTTTTCTCGGTGCGCGCGGCGGCTATCCGATCGATCTGCACGTCAACCTGCGCGAACGCAGCCATCACTCCGGTAATTGGGGCGGGCTCCTCGCCAATGCGGGTGTCGTGCTTTCGCAAGCGCTTGCCACAATCACCGATGCGCGCGGCGCGATCCGCATTCCGGAATGGCGGCCGCCGCTGCCGCAGAACGTGCGCGATCTGCTGGTTGGCGTCGAAGTCGATGGCGGCGAGGACGGCCCGTCGATCGATCGCGACTGGGGCGAGCCTGGGTTGACGCCCGCCGAGCGGGTATTTGCCTGGAACAGTTTCGAGATCCAGGCCTTCACGGCGGGCACGCCCGAGGGCCCGGTCAACGCTATTCCGGGCTCGGCGCGGGCGCACTGCCAGCTCAAATATGTGGTCGGCACGAAGGTCGACGACATCATTCCGGCGCTGCGGCGGCACCTCGACCGCCACGGCTTTCATCAGGTCGACGCGCGGCTCGGCCGAGGCAGCTTCTTCAACGCCAGCCGTCTCGACCCGGCCGATCCGTGGGTGGACTGGACTAAGAAGTCGCTGACCCGTACCGCCGGCCGCGCGCCGACCGTGTTGCCGAACTTTGGCGGCTCGCTGCCCAGCGATATTTTCGGCGATGTGCTCAACCTCAAAACTCTCTGGATTCCACACTCTTATCCTGGCTGTTCACAGCACGCGCCCGACGAGCACATGTTGGCGCCGATCGCGCGGGAGGGCCTCGGCCTGATGGCGGGCTTGTTCTGGGATCTGGGCGACCCTGACCTCGCCCGGCCACAGGCTTAGGCTGGTGGGCCGTTAAGGTGCTTGTTTCACTTTGGCATCGGCCCTATTCTGGGCCATCGTTATGGAGACGCGAAAATGCCATCAGGTACTGTGAAGTGGTTCAATCCGACAAAGGGCTACGGTTTCATTCAGCCTTCCGGCGGCGGCGGCAAGGACGTGTTCGTTCACATCTCGGCCGTAGAACGGGCCGGCCTTAGTTCGCTCAATGAGGGGCAGACCGTCGAATACGAGATCGAGAGCAATCGCGGGAAGGAATCCGCGGTCAACCTCAAGGTCAGGTAACGATTTCGCCCAAGCGAAATGTGCCGAGCTTACCGAAGCCCCGTGGGGACCACGGGGCTCGCTGTTCAATTGAGGGACCCGTCCTCTCCGCACCATGGTGACACTCGCTCGCCTGTCTCATCGTGCTTTCAATAACGTGCGGTGAAACAGCGACCGAGGCAGCAGCGCTTGTGCCTCTGTGTCTCGAGGCACAATGCCCCAAAAGCCACAGCCACAATATCCGGGTCCGGGGCGCAAAAGATAAACGGTCGCTCGGGCCGTACGCGTGGGCACAAAGCGGCAAAGCCGCCCCACGTTCATCCTGCAATCATTCGGTAGGAACAATGCGACCGTGATGGCAAAAACGGCCACACGGTGGACGTCTGCCGCTGACCAACTTTACGCCTCTTCGATAGAGGGTGCTTCACTCAGCGGCTTTGACGGCGCTGCACGAGTCGCGTGCTGGGCTCGTCGAGATTCGGGCGAAAATAAAAGGCTTCACCTTGCGCGGCGTGCCAGAGGGTAATGCTCTCCCTCGTACAGCCGGTGAATATCGTTGAAGTCAAAACGTTCGTCCGCGACCTGCATCCAGGCGCCCAGTGTCCGCACGGCTGGAAAATCTTCGACCGCGAACTGGATAGCCTCGGCTGCTGTCGCAAACCGGCGATACCTTAGCCGCTTCCGCGGACCGCGCTTGCTATTCGCCATGAACAACTCTGCCGGCGAACGGTAATTGAACGTCATGAACGCATCTTCAACTGTAATTGGAACCAGTCGATCCCACGGTTACTCCACGAGACTCAATTGACTTTCTTTGGCGACCCGCTCGTGCGGTTCATTGGCGTTCTTTATCCGATATTGGAAATCGTCGCCTTCATACGGCATGAGCTGTGTCACCGTGTAGATGCCATTTGTCCCGCCGCGACCGAACGGGCCCGAGGTAAGGTTCACCGATTGGCCAATTGCGAATTTGTGATCCTGCACGGGCCACTCCATTGAAGACGTCGTCATAGTGGGACGATTGACCGTGATCTGACCAAAAGCTAGCACAAAAACGCGTAGCGGCCTAATGGCGGGAGTGTTTTCAGGACTCCGAGCGCGACGCTATCGGCAAGCACCATGCATGAAGTGGCGTGTCCCAACGGTGCTCAAGCAGTGTCTCTTCTATGCTTAACCTGCAAGGTCGGCGGAGCGGAAAGCGATGGAACTTTGGCCACATCCGCAGACCACCGCAGCGAGACCGACTTCGGCCGAATTCCCGATGGCTTGGCGGCTATTTAATTCGCGCTGCAGCCCGACGAATGCTTTTTATGGCCAACAGTGAGCGTCCTGATTTTTCGGCGATTTCTCGATCCTGTTCGATGATGAAACCCCGCGCGGCTTCGTCTTTAGCTGGGCCGCCGAGCAGTTCGGCCGGCACCCGTCTATTTGAGCGCTGTGAGCCGTCTTCATAAACCACGTCGAAAAATACGAATTCGTTCTTGGGCCTGGTGCCCGGCTTGCTGGCCATATCCAAAGTCCTTGCGTATTGATGCATGAGCCACCCGATGAGACAGGCGGTTCAATCCTTTTTGCTGAGGCGAAAAAGCTGATAGCCTCGAGCAGAGATCGCGGCCTCGATCACATCGCGCGACAATTTGTACGGCGGATTCCGATCGGGCGCGATGGCGCCTACAGCGCGCCAAGGTTTGAACTGGCTCGGTAATCGGAGGCCGGCCAGATCGCTGGTAAACGCTCCCAAGGTGGAGTTTGTTTCGGATTTAAAGATAAAAATCCGCATGGCGTCGGCGCGGGTTGGCGCCAACACTTGGTCGGTAGGGGATTCATCAGCCATAGCTCACCGCCGCCGAAACTGGTTGCGCTGCGGCGGGCGCGCCGCAGTCGCCGCCCGTTCGTCCTTGTGGCGGAAGATCAATCGCCCTTTTTCCAAATCGTAGGGTGATAGTTCCACCGTGACACGATCTCCCGCCAGGGTTTTGATCCGATTCTTTTTCATTCGGCCCGCCGTATAGGCGACGAGCAGATGGCCGTTATCGAGCTGAATGCGGTAGCGCGCGTCCGGCAATATCTCGGTTACGAGCCCCTCGAACTGCAATAATTCTTCCTTGGGCACGTTTAGGTTCCTTGTGAATGACCGGCCCAACGTTGCGCGCGCGGTGCGCGATTGCGTTCCGGCCTGGCTTTACCCTGCATGAAGGCAATCGATTCGATACCGCTCGGCGCTTCGTCTGGTCGGTCCTGATTTGAATGATGGGACGGTGCTTGGGACCTGCTGGGCTCGGCACGGCGGTCTTGCCGCCGTGCCGGACCCTTGCGTTTGCCCGGCCGCTGCCTGGCAGAGCCGGACGGCCTGGTCGCGGCGCCGGCCGTGCGAGGTTGCTCCACGTGCGCCCGATCGAGCCGCTCGCCGGTCGCCGGGATTGTCATGCGAATAAGCTTTTCGATGTCGCGCAGGAACGCCACCTCCTCGCTATCGCACAGCGAAATCGCAATTCCTTCGGCGCCGGCACGCGCCGTGCGGCCGATACGATGCACATAGGTCTCCGGCACGTTCGGCAGATCAAAATTTACGACGTGGCTGACGCCATCGACGTCGATGCCGCGCGCCGCGATATCAGTGGCAACGAGTGTTCTGACATCGCCCTTGCGAAAGGCTGCGAGCGCGCGCTCGCGCTGATTTTGCGATTTGTTGCCGTGGATCGCTTCGGCGCCGATGCCAGCCCGGACCAAATTTCGCACGACTTTATCGGCGCCGTGCTTTGTCCGCGTGAAGATCAGGGCTCGATCGATCGGCTCCCGCCGCAGCACGTCGATCAGTATTGCGGCTTTTGACGAGCGATCGACGCGAATAATGCGCTGCTCGACGCGTTCAACCGTCGACGCGGCCGGCGCTACTGCGACTTTGACCGGATCGCGCAACATCTGCCCGGCGAGTTCGGCGATGGCGCGGGGCATGGTCGCGGAGAACATCAGCGTCTGACGCGCAACCGGAAGCTTGGCGACGATCTTACGGATGTCATGAATGAAGCCCATGTCGAGCATACGGTCGGCCTCGTCGAGGACGACGCATTCGACTCCGTCCAATCGCAGCGCATTGCTCCTGACGAGATCGAGCAACCGGCCCGGCGTCGCGACGAGAACGTCCACGCCGCTGAGCAGGGCGCGAACTTGGCTGCCCATCGATACGCCGCCGATCGCCAGCGTCGCTCTGAGCCGCAGGTGGCGGCCATAGGTGCGAAAGCTGTCGAGGATCTGGCCGGACAGCTCGCGCGTCGGGCTGAGCACCAGGATGCGACAGCTCTTTCGCTCTGACGGGCGCTGGGTGGCTGCAAGGCGGTGCAGAATGGGCAGTGCGAAGGCCGCGGTCTTGCCGGTTCCGGTTTGGGCAATTCCAATCACATCGCGGCCCGACATGACGGTCGGAATGGTCTGAGCCTGGATCGGAGTGGGAGTGAGGTACTTTTCCTCGGCGAGGGCGCGTGTGATCGCCGCGTTAAGCATAAAGTCGTCAAAGGAGGTCAATGCAGAATCTTTCTTGGGTACGCGCTTGCGCGGCCCTGCGCGCTATGCGCGAGCCGATTTGCGGGTTGAATAAGACATCCCGCGCGATCTGGGCTGCCAGTGAAAATGGAAAAGAGCGAGCCAGAATCCGAAAACGGATCCCGTACACGCGGCTCGCCGCCGGCCCGATTCAGGCCGCAACCCGTTATATACGCCGCCGATGTGTTCGTTTCAAGGCGATCCGGCTCCACTCTTTGCCTCGGCCGCCTCTTTGGCCAACCGCAGTGCCCGGAGCTTCGCAGTCCTCTCGCGAATCTGGCGTCTGCTGGCCTGATATTCCATCATCGCCTTTGCGCCTTCCTTGGCGCGTTCTTCCTTCTTGTGATTTGCTTCGGCGCGGGCGCGTGCCACATCGGGTGTCAGTGCCATGTCATCTCCTTTTGCGGCGAGCTAATTTGGAGCTGTGTTTGTACATATATGTTCGATTTTGCGAAGTTGAATGGTCCCCCGGATGGCTGTACGCGGGTGTGCGTGCGGTTCCTGTCTTCAGTGCCCGATGATAAGGTGCGTTCTCTCTTCAGATTCGAAGCGGCACACGTGCAGCTTTCTTTGATGGGCCTGGGGAAACCATGCAAATTGTTTACGCCGCCAATCTGCCCCGGTTCGAATGTGAGGACATCTGTCGAAGGGCGACAAGCGGAGAAAATCAGTGACTGGCGGACGGCCATACGGCATCCGCGGCGTTCTGATTCGGGCTTGCGCGCTCGTCTTCTGCGGCTTTCTCGCGGCCGGTGCGGCGTCGGCGCAAGTCCCGGATGGCTGCAATCCGCTTCCTTCGGTGCCGCCGAACGATTTTTCCGCACCGCCCAATCTCGATTTGATCAAGCGCGGGGTGCTCTACTACCGCTGTACGCGATACGAGGCAGACATCGCTGCGGTGTTGCATGAGGCCAAAGAATGGGTCGCGCAGCGAGCGCCACAGGTGACCCAACCCGCCATCGTTCTCGATATCGATGAAACATCACTGTCCAACTGGACCCGAATCTACCGGGACCAGTTCGCATATTTCGCGAACGGTCCATGCCGTCTCGATCAACCAGGTTTCTGCGGCGACCAGCAATGGCAACGCAACGAGGAGGCGCCAGCGATCAAGCCCACGCTCGAGCTGTACAAATTCGCGCGCTGCCTGGATGTGGCGTCACCATGCCGGCCTGTGGACGTGTTCTTCGTCACCGGACGGCAGGAGAGCGGCGAGCCGATCGACGGCGAAACGCCGACCCAATGGACCATGGAAAATCTCAACAAAGTCGGCTATCTGGGCCTGAGCCCGGATCATCTTTACATGCGCCGGAAAGGTTTCCCCGGCCCGGTGGAAAATTTCAAGATGGCCGCGCGTACCGAGATCGAGCAGAAGTTCAACGTCACGATCATCGCCAATGTCGGCGACCAGGACAGCGATCTTGTCGGCGGCCATGCCGAACGCACATTCAAAGTGCCGAATCCGTTTTATTTCATCCCGTAGGGGACCTCGTTCTCAGGCCGCTCGCACTTCCAGCGGCAGGCTCGCGAAACCGCGGACGGCGTTGTTGAAGTGGCGCGTTGGCGGGCCCGCCAGTTCGATTGAGGCGACGCGCTGCGCCAACGCCGTCAGCAGCAGTTCGCCTTCCATGCGCGCGATCACCTGGCCGATGCAGACGTGAAAGCCGACGCCAAGGCCGACGTGGCCCTGCACCCGGCGCGTGATGTCGAAGCGGTCCGGTTCCTGCCAATGTTCGGGATCGCGGTTGGCTGAGGCGAGCAACAGCAGTATCTTTTCGTTTGCTGGAACGCGCAGACCGTCGAGCTCGACCTCGCGCGTCGTCGTGCGGAAGAGGTTTTGGATCGGCGATTCCATCCGCAGCGTTTCCTCGAAGACGTTCTTGGCGAGTGAAGGATCGGCACGGAGCTTCCGCCACTCTCCCGGATTGGTGGCGAGCAGATAAAGCGCGCTGCCGATCGCCGCGACCGTCGTGTCGAGCCCGGCGGATAGGAACGAGCGCACCAGCAACGCGGCTTCCTCTTCGGTCGCTTCACCGGCCTCGACAGCCTGATAGATCTGGGCGCCGAGCCCGGCGGGTGCGAGCGCGGCGCGTGAGCATTTTTCCATGATCCACGGCACCACCGTGCTGGCTGGCGCGGTCGAGGCCTGAAAGCGCGCATTGAGCGGGCCGAAGCCGTTGAACACCATGTCGCCATAGGGCAACAGGTTCTCGCGGCCCTCGGCGTCGAGCCCGACCGCGTCAGGAAACACCTTCAGCGGGAACGCTTCCGCTAACTCCTTCACGGCGTCGAACCGGCCGCGCGCCAGCACGCGCTCAACCGCAGCCGACGCTTCCTTGGCGAAAGGCTCGCGCAGGCGCTGCAGGTCCGGCGGAAACACCACCCGGTCGACGATGCGCCGCGGGCGGTCGTGCACCGGAGGATCGGTTTCAAGCAGCAGGCTCGGCGGCCGCCACGGTTTCTCCTTGCCGAAATGGGTGTAGCCCACGCCCATGCCGGAGCAGTAGGTCTTCCAGTCGAGCAGCGCGGATCGTACCTCCTTGTAACGTGCCATGCCCCAGCACGCGTATTTCGGCATGTAGAAGACCGCCCCGGCGTTCCGCATGGCCGCATATCCCGGATAGGGATCGGCGATGAAAGCGTCGTCATAGGGATCTATGTCGAGATCGGGCGCGCGCTCGCGCACTTCAGCCATGGGTGCCTCCACTGGCTTTTGTGGAATGATGCCGCAGCGGCGGAGGTACACGCAACCCTGCCGCAACCCGGAGAACGCGATTTTATAAGAGTGCCCCCGGTTCGCTCGGCGGCGGACCCGGAGAAACAGGGTTGTTGTGAAGCGCGACGCGGCCGCAACCAGGCGGCGCATCTATTGTCAACGGCGCCGACCGCTGTGTATGGTTTGCGTGCCGGAGAAAATCTACAACTCGGGGGAGACAGAGAGATGCGCCTGCGCGTCAGAAACCTGTTTTGCAGCACCCTGTTTCTTGTCGGTAGCCTTGCCGTCAGTTCCGTGGCGGCTGTGGCCCAGTCCAGCGTGACGCTGCAAATAGGGTGTTATGGCGGGGCATTCACGGATGTCGAACAAAGATTCGTTGCTGAGCCGTTCACGGCGCGTACTGGAATCAAGGTCACCTGGATCAACGGCAATCCAAGCGATCATCTGGCGAAGCTGATCGCGAGCCGAGGCCGCCCTGCGCCTTATGATATCGTCTATCTCGACGACGATATCGAAGCAGAAGCGATCAACGCCGGCGTACTCGGCAAGAGCGGCGCCGCCGACCTGCCGAATCTGAAATTCCTTTATCCGCAAGCGATCAACAAAGACGGCTACGGGCCGGCGCTGAACTTCTATTCGACCGGCATCGTTTACAATGTCGAAAAATTCAAAGCAGCGGGAATTCCCGCGCCGACATCGTGGGCCGATCTGTGGAATCCGAAGCTTGCCGGCCACGTTGGGGTGCCGACGCTCGAAAACACCATGGGTCATGCATTTCTGGTCGCCGCCGAGCACCTTGCCGGCGGCGACGAGAGCACGCCCGAAAAGGGCATCGACAAGATTGCGCAGATCAAGGCGCAATCCTATCCGGGCTCGTCGCCGGTGCTCGATCCATTGTTGCGCTCGGGCGATGTCTGGGTCGCGCCGTGGCTCAACGGGCGCACCTGGGGCCTGATCGATCGCGGCGTGCCGCTCGCTTTCGTGCTGCCGAAGGAAGGCGGCTTCTTCGGTATGACGACGATCAGCGTCACCGCTACCACGCCGCACCGCAAGGAAGCACTCGCCTTCATCAACGACGTGCTCGGCCCGCTGGCGCAGCTCGGCATGGCGAACCAAATCCCATATGGACCGACCAACAGGCTGCTGGCGAGCGTCGTTGCGGCGTATCCCGACATGGCGAAGAAATTTCCGTCCTCGACAGAAGACCTGGCGAAGCTCAAGCTCATCAATTGGAACGTCTTCCACCAGCAATACCCGCACGTCGTGGATCTCTGGAACCGGAAGATTGCGTCGAAATAGCCGGGCCAGAGTGCTCGTAAGTCGAAGCCCATGAGCACGACGGACGTTGAGCGGATTGAACGTCCCGGCCGGCCGTGGCGAGCTGATCCGTGGCTATGGATATTGTTGCCGACGCTGGCGGTATTCGGACTGATCTTTGCCGCGCCGCTTGTCGATCTCGTTCTGCTCAGCTTCCATCGCATGTCGGGGCCCGCGCAGGTCGGCGCCGCGTTCACGCTGGCGAATTACCGGGCCTTCGTCACCGATCCGTTTTATCTCGCAATGCTGCTGCGTACCTGCGGCCTTGGGCTGCTGGTCACTCTGGGCTGCCTCATCGCCGGCTATCCGGTCGCCTATTACCTGGCGCGCACACCGTCGCGCTGGCGGGGCCTTGCGCTGTTTCTGGTGATCGCACCGCTCCTGGTCAGCGCCATTGTGCGCAACATCGGCTGGTTTCCGCTGCTCAGCCAATCCGGGGCGGTCAATTGGGTCCTGCTGAAACTTGGTCTTATCGCTTCGCCGCTGTCGCTCATCAACAATTTCACCGGTGTCGTCATCGGTCTCATTCACGCGCTGTTGCCGTTCATGATCTTGACGCTCACCACGGTGATTCAGCGTATCGAAGGCGACCTCGAGGAAGCCGCCGCCAATCTCGGCGCCGGTCCGCTGCAGACATTCTGGCGCGTGCTGCTGCCGCTGAGCCTGCCGGGCGTCGTATCCGGTTCATTGCTTGTGTTCGCCATGGCGATCAGCGCCTACACCACGCCGGCCATCCTCGGCGGCAACCGCGTGCTGGTGATGGCGACCTATATCGCGCAGCAGTTCCGCACCGTGCTGAACTATCCGGCCGGCGGCACCGCGTCCGCGCTGCTCCTGGTGTTTGCCATCGTGCTTACGGTGCTGGCCTTGCAGGTGCGCACCGGCGAGGAGCGCGTCCCATGATTCGCTGGCTCGCGCTTAGGGGGACGCTGCTTACGGTCTTTGCGTTTCTGCTGGCGCCGGTCATCATCGTTGTAGCGGATTCGTTCAATGGTGGGCCTGCCTTGTCGTTTCCGCCGACGAGTTTCACCACGCAATGGTACGGGCTGATCAAGCCGTCGTTCTTCTCGGCGCTCTATGTCAGCCTGATTGTTGCCAGCTGCACGGCGCTGTTGTCGGTGGTGTTCGGCCTGCCGGCGGCGCTCGCGCTCAGCCGCGGCCGGTTTATTGGCCGCGACGCGATCAACTCGATCCTTCTGTCGCCGCTCGTGGTGCCGGCGCTGGTCACCGGCGTGGCACTTTACCAGTACTCGCTGTCGTTCTGGGATCTGACTCATGTGGCGCTCGGCGGCACGCTGATCGGCCTGATTGTCGGCCATCTCACCTTCGGCATCCCGTTCGGCATCCGCGCGATCCTTGTTGGTCACGCCCGTTTCGAGCCGGCGCTCGAGGAGGCGGCGCTCAATCTCGGTGCCACGCCGCTACAGACATTCTGGCGCGTGACGGTGCCGATCCTGCGACCCAGCATCGTTGCGGGCGGGGTCTTCGCCTTCGTGATGTCGCTCGACGACGTGCCGATCGCGCTGTTCATGGGCGGTGGTGACGCGACGACGCTGCCGGTGCAGATTTTCACCACCGTCGAGTTCGATTTCGGCGGCGATGTGATGGCCGTCTCTGCCCTTATTGTCGGGGCCTCGGCTGTGCTGATGCTGCTGCTCGACCGGCTTATCGGCCTCGAACAGCTGTTCGGCGCCAGGCAGTGATCGGGAAGGGCGCCGCCGTGTCCGAGGTTCGCTTTGTCGGCGTCGAAAAATCCTACGGCGATCAGCCCGCGGTGCGCGGCATCGATCTGACGGTGCGGCCCGGCGAGTTCGTCACGCTGCTCGGCCCGAGCGGTTGCGGCAAGACCACGTGCCTGCGCATGGTGGCCGGCTTCGTCGCCCCGAGCCGCGGGCGGATCATCATGGGCGGCCGCGATATCACGGCGCTGCCGCCATACCGGCGCAATACCGGCATGGTGTTTCAGTCCTACGCGTTGTTCCCGCACAAGACGGTCGCGGAAAATATCGCCTTCGGCTTGCGGGTGCGCCGGCTGCCGCGGGCCGAGCGCGAGCAGCGCATCGCCGAGGTGCTGCGCCTCGTTCACCTCGATCAATTCGCTTCCCGCTATCCGGCGCAGTTGTCCGGCGGGCAGCGGCAGCGCGTGGCGCTCGCCCGCGCCATCGTCATCAGGCCCGAGGTGCTGCTGCTCGACGAGCCGTTGGCGGCGCTCGACCTGAAATTGCGCGAAGAACTGCAAGTCGAGATCAAGCGCGTGCAGTCGGCGCTGAAGATCACGACGCTGTTCGTCACGCACGATCAGGGCGAAGCACTGAGCATGTCGGATCGCGTCGCGGTCATGCAGGACGGCCGCATCGTCCAGATCGATACGCCGGAAGCGCTCTACGAGCGGCCGAACTGCCGCTATGTGGCGAATTTCGTTGGCCGCACCAACCTGCTCGATGTCGTGGTACGGGAAAGACTCGACGGCGATCTCGTTCGAGTCGAATTACGCGGCGCCTCCAAGGCGTCATTTGTCGCCGCGGCCGGTCCGGCGTTCGAAGCGCAAGTGGGAGATCGTTGTCTGCTCGGTGCGAGACCTGAGCATTTTCATCTCGGCGGCGGCCGCGCCAATACCATGCAGGCCAAGGTGCGCAGCGTCACCTATCTGGGCAGCATCCGCTACGTCGACACCGAAGGGCCGGACGGCGAGAACGTGACAGTGCAAGCGCAGCCCGGCGAACCGCTTCCCGGCCGCGGCGAAACCGTCACCATCACCTGGCGCCCACAAGCTTGCTTTTTGATCAAGGAGTAGAAGCACATGCGCGACATAAAGAAGACGATCGGCTTGTCCGGTCTGCTGGCAGCGGGTCTGATCGGGGCCGCCCCGGCGGCCCTGGCGCAGACTTCCAGCGTCACACTCAACGTCGCCACGTTCGGCGGCCATTCGGGTGACGTGGAAAAGGGTTATGTGGGCGACCGCATGACGCGCATGACCGGCGTCAAAGTCGAATGGACGCACGGCAACCCGAGCGATTTCTTCGCCAAGATGCTGGCATCGCGCGGACGGCAGGCGCCGTTCGATGTCGTGCTGCTCGACGATGCCGTACAGGACGCCGCCATCAAGGCCGGCGTGGTCGCCAAGCTCGATCCCGCTTTGGTGCCGAACCTCACCAAGCTCTATCCGCGCGCCCGCAACCCGCAGGGTTACGGTCCCTATGCGATCCTTTATTCGGTCGGCATCGTCTACAACAAGGACAAGCTGAAAGCGGCGGGCGTTAGTGAGCCCACGTCTTGGCAGGACCTGTGGAATCCGAAGCTCGCCGGCCACATTTCGATCCCGGATATCTCGCTGCCGCAAGGTGCCGATTTCGTCATGAAGATCGCGCAGCTCAATGGCGGCAGTGAAGCTGACGTGATTCCAGGCTTGAAAAAAATCGCCGAGATCAAGGCCAACTCGTATTACACGTCATCCAATACGCTCGGGCAGCAGCTCGCATCCGGCGACGTGTGGGTGTCGGTATGGACCTCTGGCCGCGCCTGGGCGATGATCAATCAGGGTTTTCCGATCGGCTACGCGATCCCGAAGGAAGGCAGCGTGCTCGGTATCGACACCGTCGACATGGTGGCCGGCACGTCGCATCCCAAGGAAGCGCAAGCCTTCATCAACATGCAGATCGATCCGCTCAGCCAGCTCGGCTGGGCGATGGAGATGTCGTACGGGCCGAGCAACGCGACGCTGCTAAGCGCGTTCGCGGCCTATCCGGAGCTGGCGCGGATGATGCCGTCTTCGGAAGCCGACCTGCAAAAGCTCTATTCGCCGAACTGGGGCGTCTATAACGCCAACTTGGCGAAGGCGACCGATTACTGGAATCGCAACGTCAAGCACTGACGCGGCCGCCGGAGCCGCCGGCGTCAGCTTTATGATGTGTAAAGACTATCCCGCTTCGGCGACGAAACGGTTGCGCATCTTGCCCAAGGATTCGATCTCGGTCTCCATCACGTCACCCACCTTGATGAACGTGTTGGTGCCCTGGCCGACGCCGCCGCAGGTGCCGCAGCTGAAAAAGTCACCGCTCTCCAGCGAGAGAATGTTGGAGGCGTATTCAATCTGCTCCTCGGGCGTGAAGATGAACTGCGAGGTGTTGCCGTTCTGCTTGATTTCGCCGTTGAGCGTGAGCCGGATGAACAGCTTCTTGTGATCCGGCACGAAGGCGCGCGGCACCAGGAACGGCCCGGTCGGGGCGAAATTGTCGTGGCTCTTGCCGTTGAGCCAGTCCGAGCGCAGTCCGGGCCGGTCCGTGCGGACCTGCAGGTCGCGGGCCGAAACATCGTTGGTGGTCATGAAGCCCGCCACATGGTCGAGCGCGCGTTCGGCCTTGATGCGTTTGCCCCCCTTGCCAATGACGAGCGCGATCTCGGCTTCCCAGTCGATCTTCTTTAAGCCCAGCGGAATGGCGATGTCGTCGTTGGCGCCGCATAGTGTGCTCGGCGCTTTGAGGAACAGATAAGGGTCGCTGGTCGATTTTTCCCCGGTGAATTTCGGGCCGCCGGCCGGCGTCATGCCGGCGCGCAGCATCTCATCGACGTGCTCCTGAAAGTTCTGCGCCGCATAGAACATCTTGCCGGGCCGGCGCACCGGAGCCAGCGCGCGCAGGGTTGCGAGTTTGACGGCGCCGGGCCTGCCTTCCTTTTCCAGCGCCTCGCATATTTTTTGCAGCGTGGCGAAATTGGCATCCCAATCTTCTAACAGGCCGTCGATGCTGTCGGTGCTGCTTAAAGCTCCGGCGTTCGGTGCGGCCTTGAGATTGATGACATCGTCGTCGCCAAGCACGATGGCCGCAAAGGGCCTGACGCCCGCCTTGGTGAAGGTGCCGAGCTTGAAGGGAGTGCCGTTCATGTGTTGTGTCCTTTGTGCTAAAGCATTTTCTGGAAAATGGCCGCCGGTTCTCCGAAGAAAATGCGACCAAATCTAGTGATTAGCTGCCGCGAAATACCGGTTTGCGCTTGGCATGGAAGGCTTCGACGCCTTCGCGGAAATCGTCCGACTGGCGCAGCCGGCTGTAACAGTGGCCTTCCAATTCGATGGAGGCTTCTAGATCGGTGTTCTCGGTAGCATTGAGCAGCGCCTTGGCGGTGCGCTGCGCCAGCGGCGAGAAGCTGCGCAGTTCGTCGACCAAAGCATCCGTCGCCGCCTCGAGCTTGTCGTCCGGCACGCATTCGGTGGCGATGCCCCAGTCATAGGCCTGCTTGGCTGGGATGCGCTTCGAGCGCATCACGATGTCCTTGGTGCGGGTGATGCCGATGATCTTTTGCAGCCGCGCCGAGCCGCCCGAGCCCGGGATCTGGCCGAGCCGCTGCTCCGGCAGCGCGTAAAGACAAGTCTCCGAGACGAGGCGGAAATCGCAGGCCAGCGAAATCTCGAAGCCGACGCCGAAGCAGTAGCCGCGATTGGCCACGATCACCGGCTTGGTGCAACGCGCCGGTGCGGCGATGTTCCAGGCGAGCTTGGAGACGTGCTCGGGCGAGGCGGCCAAAAATCCTGCAATGTTGCCGCCCGAGGAAAAATGCTCGCCGTTGGCGCGCAGCACGATCACACGGACACGCGCATCTTCGTCGAGCGTCTCGAACACCAGCCGCAACTGGTCGCGCTGCGCCATTTCGATGACATTGAGCGGCGGCCGGTCAAGCACCACGTCGGCGCGCTCGCGCGCGGCGTCGATCTCGACGCGAAAGCCGTCGAGCTTTTGCAGTCGAGGGTCGGCAAATTCAGTCATACGGGCGTTCCTTGTTGGTGCGGCGCGGGATTGACGGGTGCATCCGACTGGGCGGCGTATTCGCCGGCCACGAGCTTGCGGCGCAAGAGTTTCCCGACCGGCGATTTTGGAATCTCAGTGACGAACACGTAACGTCGCGGGCGTTTGAAACCGGCGAGCCCCGACGTGCGGCAGAACGCGTCAAGCTCACCGGACTCGACCGGTGCGCGACGTTTGATGAAGGCGGTGACGACTTTGCCCCAGCGCTCGTCCGGCAGGCCCACCACGGCGACTTCGGAGACGCCCGTGTGCAGCGACAGGCAGGACTCGATCTCGACGGGCGAAATGTTTTCGCCGCCGGAGATGATCATGTCGTCGACCCGGCCGGTGACGAAGATGTCGCCGTCCGCGTCGACGAGGCCGGTGTCGCCGGTGAAATACCAGCCCTGGCGGATCGCCTTGGCGTCGGCTTCCGGCCGCCGCCAATAGCCCTCGAACGACTCGTCGCCGGCCAGGAGCGCGATGATCTCGCCTTCCTCGCCGCGAGCGGCAACATCGTCGACCGACTTGGCGCCGAGCTTCACCACGCGCACCATCTGATTGATGCCGGCACGGCCGGCCGAGCCGGGCTTCTTCGGCGCGTTCTGATCAATGGTGCAGGTGTAGATTTCCGACGAGCCATAGTGATTGACGAACAGATCCGGCTCGAACGCGGCCTGCAGCTTTTTCAATAAGCCGTCGGTCATCGGCGCCCCGGCAAAACCTAGCTTCTTCACCGAACTGACGTCGCTCGTCGCGAATCGCGGATGATGCACGAGGTCATGATAGAGCGTCGGCACCAGATAAAGGTTGGTGACTCGTTCGGCGGCGATCAGATCGAGCGCGCGTTCGACGTCAAAGCGGCGCAGACAGACGAACGCGCCGCCAAGGAGCGACATCGCCAACAGCGAGCGTACCCCCATGGTGTGATAGAGCGGCATGACGCCGAGCGTGCGTTCACCGTTGGCGTAGAGATTCTGCGCCACGTGCGCTACCGCGGCGGCGCGCTCGGCGCGCTGGCGGCGCGGCACACCCTTTGGCCGCGCCGTCGTGCCGGACGTGTAAAGCATCACCGACCAGGCTTCCGCATCGGCGCGCGGTGCTGCGTCTGGCGCAGCCTGCGCCGCCATCGCCGCGAAGGACAGGTCCGAGGGGGCCGCAGCATCGACCGCGATCCGCGGCAGCTTCTGCGCCAGGGCCGAGCCGACGATCGCCGGCGCCGACACGCCCTCATAGGCGAGCGCCTTGGCCTCGGCGTCAGCCAGGAAGAAGTCGATTTCGTCCGCTGTCGAACGCCAATTCACCGGCGTGATGATGATGCCGGCAAACTGGCAGGCCCAATGCAGGGTCGCCGCCTCCCAGCGGTTCGCCAGCGCGGTGACAAGGTGGTCGCCCGGTCTAAGCCCAATGGCATCGAAGCCTGCGACCAGCGCGGAGATGCGCCGGTACCATTGCGCATAGGTTAGCCGCACCTCGCCGTCGGCGATCGCAAGTGCATGCGGATCGCGGGCGACGCTGGCGAGAAAGCTTAAACCGAGGTCGAGCATGGGAGATCAGGAATAACACCACAGCGGGCGGCGCACCAAGCCGCGCCGCGCATCGTGTCGCCGCTGCTAGTGCCAGCCCTTCATGGGCAATTCCAGCTTGCTGGTCGCACGGTCCGTCGGCCAGACCGAGACATATTCCTTGCCTTTCAGCTGGACCAGAAAGGTCGACGCCAGGATATTCTGACCGGTGGCGTCGAACTTCACGCCGTTATAGCCGATCATCAGTTGGCCGGCTTTGAGATCGGTCGTTCGCAGCGCGGCCTGGATCTTGTCGGGAGCCGTCGAGCCGGCGCGGTTGATGGCGTCGGCCAGCACCAGGAAGCCTTCCATCCAACGCGCGCTGGTGTCGTCGAGGTCGCGGCCGTATTTCTGTTTGAACATCTGATCGACGATGTAGCTGTTCGATCCCGGTTTGCCGATGTCAAAGGCGCTGCGATTGATCGCGCCCTGGGCCAGATTGCCGACATTGGGGATGAAGGCCGGATCGGAAAAGCCGGAATCGTCGCCGATGATGATCGGCGGCAGGTAATCCAAATTCTTCATCGTCTTGAAATAGAGGATGATGTCGGCGGTGTAGCTGACGAAGATCACGGCGTCCGGCTTGAGGGTCTTGAGCTGGAGCACCTGCGCGGTCACATCCGAACCGTTGGCGTTGTAGGGGATTTGCGCCGCTACCGGGATGTTGGCGGTCTTGGCGGCCTGCACGATGCTGGCGCCGACCGACGTGCCGTAGTCGGTGTTCTCATTGACGATGGCAATACTGTCGATCTTTGTGCCGGTCTTTTTGAGCTGCGTGAGAAAATCGGCGTAGGCCTTGGCGAAGTCCGGCGCAATCGGAGTCGTGCGGAAAGTCCATTTGAAGCCGCGGCCGGTAATGTTGGAGGCGACAGAATCCGCAACGAGATACGGGACGCCCTGCCGCTCGGCGACCGCGGTGGCGACCAGCGACACCGAGGAGTGATACGAGCCGAGCATGGCGGCAACGTGATCCTGGGTGATCAGGCGGAGCGTCTGCTGCTGACCGATTTGCGGATTGCCCTGATGGTCGGCCTCGTCGAGCACAATCTTGGCGCCGCCGAGATTTGGCAAGCCAGCGGTCGCGCCGAGGGGCAGGTTCTTAAGGTCCGGATAAGCGTTGTTGACGATGTCGGCGCCCAGATGCACCGCATCGCGAGCGGATTGGCCGGCGCTGGCGGCATTGCCGGTCAGCGGATAGATGACGCCGATCTTGACGTCGGCCGCATCGGCCGGGACCGCCATCACGGCGGCAATTGCGGCAGCAACCGCCGCAGCCGCGAAGCCGCACATCGCTTTGTTCATTTCGCTCCTCCCTGGGCGCCCGGCTGGCGCCATGACCGGCCGTATTTGACCGGAAAACGAGCGGCTTTGTCCATCGCCGGTTTTGTCACCCTGTGTTGGGTATCTCGGCCGGCATCTCGCTCCGCGCCGAGCGTAAGCAGACGTCATAAACGACGAGGAGGCCCGTTAGGGCCTCCTCGCGACGGATTGCTCTCTCGATTTAGCGGAGACGCTTAGCGCCAGTGATGCCAATGGTGCCAGTGATGCCACCCGGGGGCTACCACAACATTCGGTCCGCCGTAGTAGTCATAATAGCCGTAAGGGGCCGGTCCATATGCCGGCGGGCCAACGCCGACTTCGATGCCACCCGGCCCGGCGTAGAATCCAACCTGAGCCATGGCAGGCGCCGATACGGCCATCAGAGCCGTTGCCGCCACAATACCCAATGCGAGTTTTCTCATTGAGTGCCTCCTTTCTCGCTTTAGAGAAAACGCGCAGTCGCGCGCGCCGTTCCGAAAAGCGCACGAAGTTCCGGTGCTCAAATTATGGTGGGTGGGTGGAACAAACTTTTTTGCAAAGTGCGGCGCGAATTCCGCGCCGATTAACGGCCGTTCATTCGGCGGCGATGCGCAAGGCTTCCGGCGTCTCGTCATGCTCGCGTTTCTCGCCGCGCAGCCAGGCCTGGAACCGATCGAGATAAAGATAGATCACGGGTGTGGTGAACAGCGTCAGACACTGACTGAATGCGAGGCCGCCCACCATGGCGTAACCGAGCGGCTGGCGAAGTTCTGATCCGGAACCGTGGCCGAGCATCAACGGCACACCGGACAGCAGCGCCGTCATCGTCGTCATCATGATCGGACGGAAACGCAACAGGCAGGCCTGCCGTACCGCTTCGCGCGGCTCCAATCCGGCGCGCTCGCGACTGATGGCGAAATCGACCAGGATGATGCCGTTTTTCTTGACGATACCGATCAGCAGAATGAGGCCGATAATGCCGATCACCGACAGATCGAAGCCGCCGACCCATAGGCACAGCAGCGCGCCGACGCCGGCCGACGGCAGCGTCGACAAGATCGTCAGCGGATGAATGTAGCTCTCGTACAACACGCCAAGGATGACATAGACGACGACCAGCGCGGCGGCGATCAGGATCGGTTCGTTCGACAACGCGGCCTGGAACGCCTGGGCGTTGCCCTGGAAGCTCGAAATCAGCGTTGAGGGCATTCTGATATCGTCCGCCGTCTTTTGTATGGCGTCGACCGCCTGGCTGAGCGCGACGCCTGGTGGCAGGTTGAATGTCACGGTCACCGCCGGGAACTGCCCCGAATGGGCGACCAGCAAGGCGCCGATGTGCTTGGTGTCCATTTTGACCAGCGTGGAGAGCGGCACCAGCTGTCCGGTGGCCGGCGCGCGGACGTAGAGCTGGTTGAGCGTGTCCATATTCTGCTGAAGGTTCGGCAGCACCTCCATCTCGATGTAGTAGGAATTGTTGGTGAAATACTGCGTCACCTGACGCTGGCCGAAGGCGTCGTTGAGCGTGTCGTCGATAAGCTGCGGCTGGATGCCGAAGCGCGCCGCGGCATCGCGATTGATCGTCACAGTCAGCATCGGCGCTTCGTTCTGCGCATCGGTGGCGACGTCGGCGAGCTGCGGCAATTTCTTGAGCCGTTCGATCAAGCGCGGCGTCCATTCGTTCAGCTCGTGCTGGTCAGGATCCTGCAGCACGTACTGGAACTGGCCGCGCGCGATGCGGCCGCCAACGGTGATGTCCTGCGCAGGTTGCAGGAACAGCTTCACGCCCGGCACTTTGGCGAGCTGCGGACGTAACCGGTTGACGATCTCCGAAGCGGAGACGTTGCGGTCGTCGCGGGGTTTCAATCCGATGACGAAGCGTCCGGTGTTCTGGGTATTGCCGTAGCTCGGCCCGAAGAACGATCCGAAATCGGAAATGTCGGGATCGCGCGCGATCACAGCGGAGAGTTGCCGCTGAATATCCTTCATTTTGGCAGGCGAAACGTCCTGGCCCGCTTCCGAGATACCGAGGATCATGCCGATGTCCTGGGTCGGGAAAAACCCTTTGGGCATGAACACGAACAGCGCGCCGGTGGTGGCGACGGTCGCCAGGAACACCATGAGGGTGGCAAACTGATGCCGCAGCACAACGTCAAGGCCGCGCCGATAGGCATCGAGCGTCGCGTCAAAGCCCCATTCGATGGCGCGATAGAGACGGCCGTGCTGGCGTCCGTGCTCGCTCACCAGGAAGCGCGAGCACAGCATCGGCGTCAGCGTCAGCGATACGACGACGGAAATCAGGATGGCGGCGGTGACGGTGATCGCGAATTCGTGGAACAGGCGGCCGACGATGCCGCTCATCAGCAGCAGCGGAATGAAAACGGCGATCAGCGAAATGCTGATCGAAATGACGGTGAAGCCGATCTCGCGCGCGCCTTTGATCGCGGATTGCAGCGGTGTGGTTCCCGCTTCGAGATGTCGAAAGATGTTTTCGAGCACGACGATGGCGTCGTCGACCACAAAACCCACCGCGATAGTGAACGCCATCAGTGACAGATTGTCCAAGCTGAAGCCCGCCAGATAGATCACTGCCGTAGCGCCGAGCAGCGACAAGGGAACGGCGGCAGCGGGAATGAGCGTGGCGTGAATGCTGCGCAGGAACAGCAGAATGACCAACACCACCAGCACGCACGACAATATCAGCGTGAATTCGACGTCCTTGACCGAAGCGCGAATGGTCTGAGTGCGATCGACGATCGTGTCGAGATGAATGCCCGGCGGGATGATCGAGCGCATGCGGACGAGCGCCGTTTTGATATTGTCGACGGTCTCGATCACGTTGGCGCCAGGTTGCTTGAAGACAAGCAGCATCACCGCGGTTTGCTGGCGATGGAGCGCTCCAAGGGTCACGTCCTGCGGTCCGTCGATCGCTTGGCCGATGTCGCGCACCCGGATCGGCGCGCCGTTTCGGTACGCGATGATGACGTCGTTGTAGTCTTTTGACAGGGTCAATTGATCGTTGGCGGCGAACGTGAAGCTCTGATCGCGACCCAGCAATGTGCCCTTGGCCGCGTCCGTGGTCGCGTTCGTCAACGCGACGCGGACGTCCTCAAGGGTCAGGGCACGCGCGGTCAGCTTTGCCGGATCGATCTGCACGCGAATTGCGGGCGTCTGCTGGCCGCCGATGAAGACCTGCGCCACGCCGGCCACCTGCGAAATCTGCTGGGCGATCACGTTCTCGGCAAAGTCATCGACTTGCGGCAGCGGCATCGTCTTGGAATTGACCGCGACGATCAGGATCGGAGAATCGGCTGGATTGACCTTGCGATAGGTCGGCGGCGTGGTGAGGTTTTTCGGCAGTTGCCGCGCTGCGGCCGTGATGGCGGCCTGCACGTCCTGGGAGGCGGCGTCAATGTTGCGGTCAAGATCGAACTGCAGGGTGATCACCGTCGAGCCCAGGGAACTCACCGAACTCATCTGCGTGACGCCGGCAATCTGTCCGAACTGGCGCTCGAGCGGGGTGGCCACGGTGGCGCCGATGGTTTCCGGGCTCGCACCGGTGAGCGACGCGGTGACATTGATGGTCGGAAAGTCAACTTGCGGCAGCGGCGCGACTGGCAGCAGCGGAAATGCGACGATGCCGACCAGCGCCAACGCGGCCATCAGCAGCGAGGTCGCGATCGGCCGGCGAATGAATATTTCGGAGACGTTCATGGAGGCTAACCTGCCTCCCGCGGCGCGGCGGCTGCCGGCCGGACGTTGACGTGCGCGCCCTCATCCAGTCGCGACTGTCCCTCGACAACGACCTGTTCACCGATGTTCAGGCCTTTGGAAACGATTGCGGTCTTGTCGTTCACCGTCTGGGCGTCGATCGGACGCTGTTCCACCGTCTTATCGGGCTTGATGACCCAGACATAAAGTCCGTCCGGACCGCGTTGCACCGCAACGGGGGGGATCGTGACCGCGTCTTTGCGGGTGGTCACCAGCATGCGGATATGTACGAATTCGCCGGGCCACAGTCGCTCGTCCTGGTTTGGGAACTCGGCCTTCAACCGGATCGTGCTTGTTGTCTGATCGATCTGATTGTCAATCAGCAGCAGCTTGCCTTGCGCCAGTTGTTTGACGTTGTCCTGATCGAAGGCGAGAACTTTGACTTCGCCTTGGAGCATCGCTTCGCGCACGGGTCCAAGATCATCCTGCGGCAGCGTAAAGATCGCAACGCTCGGCTTGACCTGCGTGAGCACCGTCAGCGGATTGCTGTCGGTGGTGTGGATGATGTTGCCGATATCGACTTGACGGAAGCCGACGACACCACTGATCGGCGCGGTAATCGTTGCGTAATTCAGCTGGGTCCGCGCCGCTTCGATCGCGGCCTGATCGGCGGCGATAGACGCCTTGTCTTGATCGACCTTGGCTTGTTGAGCGTCGAGGTTTTGCACGGTCTCGGCGTTCTTGCGCACCAAGGTGGTAAATCGTGTCAAATCCTTCTCCGCATCGATCAGCATCGCCTGGTCCTGGCCTTTTTTTGCGATGGCTTGGTCGAGGGCCGCCTGCAGCGGTGCCGGATCGATCTTGGCCAACACATCGCCCTGCTTCACGTCCTGGCCCTGACGGAAGTTGATGGAGATGATCTGGCCGTTCACCTGGGCGCGAATGGCGACCGTGTTCAACGCCATTACGGTGCCAAGCGCGTCGTAGAAGATCGGGACGTCCTGCCGTCCAGCCGCGGTCGCTGTCACGGGAACCGACGGGGGACCGGACGCGCGCGCGGGGGCGGGCTTTGTCAGCCGTGACACCGCTACGGCGGCAATGACGGCCACGATTACCACGCCGGCTACCGCGAAAATCGCCCGCCGGGATCGCGGCTTCTTCGCTGATGTGCTCATTCGGTCAGCTATACCTTAGCTCCGGCGTCCCCTCAAAGCACAACCTCTTCGGGTGTCGGGCGGGGACTTGCTTGGCCAAGCACAAACAATCACACCATTATAGCCGCGGTAGTCCCGAGAAACCCATTAAAGTTCGGTAACATGCGTGGGGGCATCTCGTTGGACCGATGGCGAGATTACGACCGCCGGGCGCACTGGCTGGCGGCCGCCGCCGTTAAGGTAAAAAGCCGCAAACGCGAAGCCCGCCGCCAGACCGATGTATGGAAGGGACGAGGCAACAGGTAACGCCGGGCGGCGGCGGACAAGCTGACAGATGCGGCTGGCACACACAGTCACGAACGGTATTTCCGGCATTCTCCTGAATGGCCGGTTGCGGGCCTATCTCGACATTTTGGTCGTCGGCTCGGGCGCCCGCGTGTTCGGGCTCGCCTCGCAATTTGTCGTCCTGATGATCCTCAGCCGGTTCCTTACCAAAGGCAGTTTCGGCGACCTGATGACGGCCTTCGGCTTCTATCGGCTCGCCGGCGTGGCGATCGGTGTGGGCGGGTCGCTGGTGCTGTTGTTTCACGTGTCGCGGCATCGCGACGATCATCGGGCGGAGATCAGACTGCAGCGGTTTTCCGCCCTGGTGGGAGCTATTCCGTCGGGCGCGCTTGCGCTCGCGACGGTCATTGCGGCCGGACCGGTCGCGGCTGCGCTGGGCAAGCCGTCGCTCGCCGGCTGGTTGCAACAACTCGCACCGTTTTTGCTGTTCAGCACATTGCTGGTCATTACGACCGGCGCGCTGGAAGGCCGGTCGCGGGTCGCCGAGTCGATTTTTTGGGGCGAAGTTGGGCCCAACGCCGTGCGCATGGTGCTGCTGCCGATCGTGTTCGTGCTCAAGCTGCCGGATGCCTTCGTCGCCCACGTGCTGACATTGTCGGTCCTGGTGCCGTGGTTGTTGCTGGCGCGGCGCATGATCAATGGCGACGTCGGGGGCTGGCAGCGCTGGTCGCGCTGGGACTACAATTATTGCGGTAAGTTCGTTGTCGCGACGCTGTTTGCCAATCAGCTCGGCGCGGTCGATATCGTCATTGCGAGCGTGCTCTTCCCTTCGGCGACCGTGGCCGATTACGCGGTCGCCGCGCGGCTCGCGGCGCTGTTCACGTTCTTTGAACAGGCGCTGCTGAAACGCTTCGCGCCCCGCGCCGGCCGGTTGCTGCAGGTCAAGGACGAGGCCGGCTTGCATCGTGAATTCGATATGTGCCGGCGGCTGGCGATTGGCTGCGTCGCCCTGACCACGGCAGGGGTGCTGCTGTCAGCACCGATACTGTTGCCGCTTCTTGGCAACTACCTGGATGCGCGCACGCTCTTGCTGTGGCTCGCCATACCGTCTTTTGTGGCCGCGTTTTACGCGACCTCGGATCGGCTGCTGATCATCGCCGGCCAGGCCAATGTGGCATTGGTGGTGACGGCCTCGTCGTTCGCCATTCTGATGGCGAGTCCGTTCGTGACGGCGCGATGGCTCGGTCCCGTTGCGATTCCGGCCGCCATGATTCTTGCAATTGCGGTGGTCAATCCGCTCGTCGCGGTGCGCGCCCGCCAGTTGGTCGGGGTTTCGACGTTTCACTGGCTCGATGCGATTTTAATGGCGTGCGGCTCGGTGGCGCTCGCGGCGGCCGCCGTCGCGGGGACATATCTGAGCGCGGCGGTCGCGTGCGCCATGCTGGCCGCTATCGGCGCCTACTACGTGACGACGGCGCTGTCGCGATCGTCCGGCGACGATTACGACAATTCTTTGATCTTCGCGGCGCGTGAGTCTGCGGTGAACGCGCCGCTCGCGCTTTCCGACAAGGCATCGCAATAGACGCTCAGCGTGCGCTGCGCGATGCTGTGCCAATCGTGCTCGGCGAGCAGTCTGGCGCATTCCGCCGCATCGAGCTTGCCGCTCGCCGGCGACGCGCAGATCGCGGCGAGGTGGCCTGCCAACGCGGCGACATCGCCGACCCCGAAATAGCGTGCGCCCGCAATGGCGAGCTCGCGATGAGCCGCGATATCGCTGAGGATCACCGGCAGGCCGTAGCTTGCGGCCTCCAGCACCGCGATCGGCTGGCCTTCGAAGCGTGACGGCAGCACAAAAGCGCCGGCATGGCTGTAGAGCGCGGCGAGCGCCGCCCCGGTCTGATGACCCAGCAGCACGATGCCGGGAGATTGGGCGGCGGCTTCCGTGACCTCGCGCGCGTAGGCGCTCGAATAATCGGCGCTGCCGACGAGCGCGAGCTTCCAGCCGGGCCGCTCCGTGCGATTGAAGGCCGCTATCAGATCAAGCTGGCGCTTATCGTCGTCGATCCGCGCAACCATGAGCAGATAGCGGCCCGGTTCAAGCCCGAAAGGCTGCAGAGTTGCGGTCGAGCCGATGCGATCCGGCCGGTCGATCCCGTTTGGGATGGCCATAACCGGCACGTGGTGCGACTGGGTGAGATATTTCGCCAAGCCGTCCGAGACGGCAATGCGGCCATTAGCAAACGCCATGCCGGCGCGTTCGCCGAAGCGCAGTATCGCGCGGCCGAGGCGGCCCCATTTTTTGTGCTCGTAATTGCGGCTATGGCAGGTCACCACGACCCGCAGCCCCAGCGCGCGGGCCAAAGGCGTAAAGAACGCCGGGCCGATCGCATGGAGATGCAGAATATCGGGGCGATCGCGTGCGGCGCGTAACACGCCCAGAAATGTATGCACGAAGGCTTCGACGCCGGTGATGCGTGGCGCCCACACGCGGGTGAGCTTGATGTTGTGCCAGCGCGCCGGCTGTTCCTTGGCGATATAGCCGCTGCGCACGATCGCCTCGACGTCGCAGCCGAGATCGGTCAGCGCGCACGCGAGGCTCTCGACGTGCTTCTCCGCACCGCCCTGTACATCGGGAAAGCCGCGGATGCCGAGCATGGTAACGCGCAGCGCGCGCCGCTGTTGCCCCTCGAAACGCCGAGGCTGCGCGAGCGTGTTCATCGGACGCGGACGCCGAGCGCGTCGTACAACGCAAGTTGTCGATCGACATAAGTTGCGGCGTTGAAATCCCGTTCGACCCAGGCGCGGCCCGCCGCGCCCATCGCCGAAACGCGGGCATCGGGCAAAGCCGCAAATCGTGCCAGCGCCTCGGCCAGCGCGGCGGCGTTGCCGACCGGATAGAGCATGCCGGTTTCATCCTCGCGCACCAGTTCGGGAATGCCGGCGATGTGTGATCCGATTACGGGCCGGCCGGCCGCATAGCCTTCGAGCAGCGAAAGCGGTGCATTCTCGTTGCACTCCGACGGCACGATGATCGCGCGCGCTTCCTGAATGGCCGCGGCGAGCGCGTCCTTGGTCAGGTAGCCTGTGAAGACGACATCGGCGCCCAGCTCCGCACTGAGCGTCCGCAGCCGCTCCTCAAGTGGTCCGCGACCGATCAGCGTGACCGGCTGATGGGCCAGCGCCGCCGCGCGGACCAGCGTTTCAAGGCCTTTGAGTTCGTCGAGCCGCCCGCAATAGACGAAGCGCCGGCCGGCTTCGGCGTGCGGCTTGAAGCGATCGATGTCGACGAAGTTGGGGATATGGACGAAGCGCTCGCGCGGCCATCCCCATTCCACCAGCTTGTCGAGCAAAAAGCGGCTCGGCACCACGAAGCGGTCGACATTCGCCGAGTAAAGTCCGAGGGCGCGGTGCGCATAGGCCTCGACCATGATGAGGCTGGACAGCGCCAGTGACCCTTTGATGCAACGGTTGACCGCGACGTTGTACAGTTTGCCGCCGCGACAGCGCTCGCATGGCTCGCCGCCGCGCATCATCGTGTAGGCGGGACACGCGAGTTTCAGATCGTGCAAAGTCATCACGATGGGGATGCCGCGCTCCTTGAGCAGCGGCAGCACGGATGGCGACAGGTGGTGATAGATGTTGTGAATGTGCGCAATGCGCGGCGCAACGGCATCGAGCAGCTCACGCATGCGCGCACGCGCCTGCAACGAATAGATCACGCGCGGGGCGCGGATGAGCTTGGCTGCGAGGCGATAATCCGCGCCGAATTCGATCTCGTCCGGAAAATAATTCGACCACGGCGTCGGAAGGTTCTTGGCGTGGCGCATGGAGAACGGCACCACCTGCCAGCCGATATTCTCGAACAGCCGGTTGTGTTCGAGAAACAGCACCTCGGCGCCGCCGCGCGGATAATAGTAGTTGTTGATCGCGAGCAGACAGTTGGTCGACGTCAGCATGTTACGCGGTACTCTTTGTCAGCGTCCGGAAGCGCAATCCGACAATGGCTGAGATTGTCAGAAACCACTGTCCGCTGCCGCCGGCGAAGAATACCGACTCGTAGCAGCCGAGGCAGAGTGCGAAGAACCAGATCTGCAGGAACAGCGTGGCGAGCGGCCGGTCGGCGGCCTGGAACCGCCCGCGCCAATAATCCGCAAACGGCTGCGCGATCATCCACCACAGCGACAGGCCGAGACCGACCAGTCCGGTCGTCACCGCGAGATTGAGATAGCCATTGTGCGCGTCGCTGGCGCGGTAACCCCAGGATTCCAGATAATTCCAGTTCGCCACCAGATCGGGCATGCCCCAGAACGCCTCGTAGCCGAAGCCGAACAGGGGACGCTGCCGGACGTGATCGAGCGCGAACTGCCAGATGACGTCGCGGCCCGTATAACTCGGATCGGACATCAAGCGCGCAACCAGATCGTGGATCGGCGTGAACATCACCGACCCGACGCTCAGCAGATTGAGCATCAACGGAATGCCGGCGATCAAAGCAAGGGCGACAAGGCTGCTCCGCAGGCGCGGCATCAGATACGAGATCAACAAGACGATCGGCAGCAGATTGATCGGAGACTTGGAGTGCGTGAAGTAAAGGAAAATGGCGGACAGGGCGATGATGCCGATTCCTGCTGAACGGTTCCAGGTACGGTAGGCGAAAATGCCGATGAAGATCAGCAGCACCATGCCGGCGCCGGCGCTGTTTTTGTGGGTGAAGAAGCCGCGCCAGTCGCCTGCAAGGCCGGGCTCGGCAATGTCGGTTGCCTGATGAATCGAGAGCTGCGGCATAAACGCCACGCCGAAATAGCACGCCGCGAGAATGATGATGGCTGCGGCCGCCAATAGGCGGGCAAAGTGTTCGCGCCCGTAGGGCAATAGCACCAGTAGCGAGCCTTGAAAGATGTTGAAGATGGCGAGCACAAGCCGGCGCTCGGCCACATCCGGATAGGACGACAGCACAGCCGAGACGGCGAACGCCGCCAGCGTCACCACGAGTGGCAGGGTGATGGCGCGCGGCAGCAGTGCCGGGCGTTTGATGAGGACGTAGAGCGCAAGCGCTCCGGTCATCAGCACGGCCGAGGCTTGGCTCGCCAGGTCGCCGCCGATGCTGCCTGTGGCCGCCTGCTGGCTGCCCAGATCGGGAAACGGTGACACGGTGAACCACGCCAGCAGGAAGCTGGCGAGGAACAGGAAATTGCGTACCAGGCGCTCGCCGCCAGCGAGCTCCTGCGGTACCGGGTGGTCGAGCGTGGAAAGCGTCGTCATCGGCGGATGTCCTCGGCCGCCAAGAGCCGTCATCGCGGCCGACTATCGGCAGCGAATCGTTAACTATTAGCGGCCCAACCGGTGACCAGATTCTTAAAGGCGGCAACCGGGGCCTCATGCCGCGTGCACCGAGCGGTCCGAGGCGGCGGCGTCGCGAATGACCACGCTCTCGATCCAGGCAGTCGGATCGACGCGCCGGTGCAGCAGCCCGGGCCAAAGGCCCGCCGCATAGACGTTCCAGGCAGTCACCGAATAGATGCCGATGTTCAGCGACCGGCAGCGCAGCGCCATCGTCACGAAGGGGATAAGCGCGAGCGCCGTGATGGCGGCCGCTGCCCTGACCATGCTGCCGGCAAAAAGCGGCACCGCGATCAGGCAAAGCCACCAGGCGTGCACTGCGGCGAACAGGAACAGCTCCCAGCGCAGTTTTCTCAGCACCAGTGGGAATGCGGGTGTGCCGAAGGTGGCACGCAAGATTTCGCCAGTCGAAAACGCGAACCGGGTGATCCAGCGCTGCCTGAGCAGTGCGTAGGCGTTGCCACGGTGGCCGTGGTGATCGATCGCCTCAACCGGGATGCGCGCCAGCTTCCAACCATGCGCTCGCAGCCGCGCGCCGAGCTCGAGTTCCTCACTGCCGTGCAGATTGCGGTCGCCGAGATAACGGACGGTCTGGATCGCCGCGCGCCGGTAGACGCCGCCGCAATCGAGCCGCGTTACCTCGCCGGGCAGGAGATCTGAGCTCTGGTCGCGGGCCCGTTTGACGTATTCGACATTTCCGGTTTCGCGCTCGACGATCAAGCCGCCGACACCGGCAAACTGCGTATTGGCGGCGAGAAAACCGATGGCCGCGGCGAGAAAGTCCTTGTGCAGCGCCATGTCGCCGTCCATCAAACAAACAAAGTCGCCCGTGCTGTACTGATAGGCGAGCTGGACGCCGGTACCGCAAGAGCGATCGGCTGTGTGCAGCAGCGTCACGATCTTGATCGGATACTTTGCGGCGATCTCGACGGTGCGGTCGGTTGAGGCGCTGTCGGCAAGAATGATTTCGCCGGCGATTTCGCCGCGCATGCTTTCGAGCGCCGCCATGGCGCTTTCGATCGCAGCCGCGATGTGGCGCTCCTCATTGAGCGCCTTGATGACGATGCTGACGTTCGGACGCGTGCTCGGCATGGCCGCACCAATCAAATCGCGGAAGCTGCAAAAAATCGACCGGGCGAATTTCGGGCCAGAAGGGCAATGTCGTTGGGCCGGTCCGCTTCCGGCATATCTTGCGCTTAATCCGCCCGATTCTTAGCAAGCGCAGGCATGAGGCGGCCGACTTGTCGCCATTAACGCTAACACCGTGCGCGATCACGGCAGCCGCCGGGGAGCGGGCACAACTGGCGCTGTTTCGGCTCTGCGCGCCGTGCCCGGATGCAGCCCCAACGCCTCCGCGATGCTCGGTTCGATCGCATCGGCGCTGTCGCTCTGCGCGAGCGCGAAGCCGCCGCCGCGGTAAGCCCACACCGCCCAGCCGAAACCGTTGGCTTGCGCCGCCCGGCTCACGTCATGGAACCATTGCGCTCGCTCGGTGGCCCGGGCGCCGCTCTCCTGCGCCGGCGTCTGGTTAGCGCCGAATTCGCCAAGCTGGATGTGATCAGCCGGGATGCTGTGCGATTTCGCCCAATCGGCGACGCGCGCGAAATCCGCCGCGATGGTGTGGCCGTTGAAATCGGAGGCGCGGTAATCCTCCAGCCTTGCCTGGGCGTCCTGATAGGCCAATGCGCGTTTCGGCGCCGGAATATCAGTGGCGGCAATCAACGCCGCCGTCGCCGCTAAACTGTCGTGGAGAGGCCGGGCCTGGGCAGGGTAGGGCACATCCGCCAAATAGCGCGCCGGATTCCACGACGCGCCCTGGTGGGTGAACTGATACGGATCGTAATAATGGAAGGAGTATATGACCGCAGGATCGGCTGAAAACGGCACTGTATTCATATCCATCAAGGCCGGCGCCGATGCCTCGTGACCGCCTTCAAGAACCAGCGTCAGATCGCGCGAGCCGCGCCGTGCCGCCGCATAGGCCGCCACCAACATCGGTTGCCAGTCGGCTTGCGGCACCGGCGGCTCATTCATCAGCTCGAACGCGATCTTGTTGGAATGCAGGGCGCCCAGCAGTCTCGCGGTGCGCTCGATAAGCTGCAGATAGGATTGAAACACTGGAGATGTCGCGCCGGCGGTGAGCCGTTGCGCGGTGTAGTCCGGATGCATGTCGCTCGGATGAAAGTCAACAATGACCGCCAGGCCCGAAGAACGAATCAGATTGACGCGATCGACCAAAATGCGGTCGACGCGGTCGCGGCGTTCACCCTGAAACTGCAGGAACGGCCCGGGATCGACGGCAAAGCGTACGAATTCAAAGCCGGTGCGGCGCAGCGTCCGCAATTCGGCGGTAAATTGCGCGTCGCTCGTGTCTGTGAAGGGCGGGAAGACGAATTGCCGCGCCGGGCCCGGCGCGATAGCCGCCCACGCCATCACATGCGACATGCCGATGCCGCGTCCGAATGCTGTTACGGCGTCCGCGGCCCATGCCGGCGTAACGAGACATAGCCACACGCCCGCAACGGCAAGCAACGGGACCTTGATGCGTGAGGCTTTTCGCATCGCACTCACTTGGTACAACGAGATACGCGGTTCATGCTTCAACGCCGCATGACCCGCATCCTGCTCCGATCGGCCAACGTGGCCATCGGGTCCTTGATCACGCTGCTTGCGATCCAGCTTGCCGGCGGCTTTCGTGGTGACAGAAATCCTGGGAGGAAGCACAGCGCCTGCGCATTCCAGGCCGTCACCGAGTAAATGCCATCGCGCAGCGAGCGCCAACGCAGCGACATCGCGGCAAACGGCAGCGCCAAAAGCGAGGCGGCTGCCGCGAACGCCCAGACGCCGCTCCCCAACAGCAGGGCGGCGACTATCGAACACCACCATAGACAGACGAGTCCGCACAGTATCGAGTTTCGGTCGTTGCGTACGAGATAGCCGAACTGCGGGCGCCAGATCGCCGCCCTGACAACTTCGCCCGGGCCCCAGGCATTGCGCATCGTCATCCGCCGCAGCAATTGGCGATACGAGTTGCCGGTGCGGCAGAAGTGGTCGACAGCCGGGCAATCGATCCTCGCGAGCGTCCAGCCAATGGAGTGAAGCCGCGCTGCCGCTTCAAGTTCTTCGCCGCCATGTAGATTGCGGTCGGTCAGGTAACCGACGGCGGCGATGGCCGCTCGGCGATAAAGCCCGCAGCCGCCCAGTCGCGTGACCGGCCCAGGCCGCCGATCCGGATCGAAGCGGCGCACGCGCTGGCCATATTCGAGATTATCGGCATCGTGGTCGATGACGGCGCCGCCGATGCCGGCGAGGCTCGGATCTGCTTTAAGCGCCCGAATGCCGGCGGCCAGGAAAGGCCGGCGCAACCGCATATCGCCGTCCATCAGGAGGATAAATTCGCCGCTGCTGTACTGGAAGCCCAGTTGCGCGCCGGCGCCGCAGGATCGGTCTGTGGCATCATCAAGCTGGACGATCTTGATCGGATATTTTTCCGCGATCGCTATCGTGCGGTCCGTGGAGGCGCCATCGGCGAGGATAATCTCGCCACCGATCCCGGCCAGCGCTGCGAGCGCGCTCTCGATGGCTCCGGCAATATGCCGTTCCTCGTTGAACGCCTTGATGACGATACTAACAGTCGGCCTCTGGTCTTCCGGCATGATCGTTCCAGCCCGTTACATCAATGCCACGGGACTGCCGAAGCGCGAATTGACCGCGCGGCTCAAGCCATTGAGCTTGCACTGCAGTGTCGCCGAGTTTTCATCTCGGGTCAGACAGACCCGCGGCAGTGCGTGCAGATGATTGAGGTGCTCGGGAAAAACCGTGCCGGCCCGGGTCGTGACGGCGGTGCGGAAGCCGAGTGAGCGTGAAATCTCCGCCTCCCGCTCGCCGCAGGCGCCGGAATGGCCGAACGGATAGGCATTGTGATCGATGCGCTGGCCGGTGATGTCCTGGAGGAACTTGCGATTGTCCGCCATCTCGGCACGTACGGTCGCGGCCGATGCGCGCTGGAGGTTCAGATGCGTCGTGGTGTGGCCGCCGATGGTGACGAGCGGATGCTGCGCCAGTGTCCGCAACTGCTGTTCCGTCAGCGCCTCCCGGTCGACGAGAGCGGGAATTTCGATGCCGGCACCGGCAATCGCCTCGCGCACGCCGGCCAATGCGTCAAAATCGGCGTGGATTGCGGCGGTGATCGCCGCGTAGGCGCGTCGCTTGGCGGCTTGATCCGCACATTCGAAACGGCCGAGTTTCGGGAGATCGATACGATCGCGGCTGCGAACGAGCTCGGTCACACCGAACCACCAGGCATCGATCTCGCGGGTGATCATGCCGGTCGTGACGAACACGGTGAACGGCACCGCAAACTGCTCCATCACCGGAAGCGCATTGGTCAGATTGTCCGCATAGCCGTCGTCGAGCGTCAGCGCCACGAACGGGCGCCCCGCCGGTGCTTCAAGCCGAGCCACAGCTTCGTCCAGCGTGACGAAATCGAATTGCAGTTGCCGCAAGCGGCGCAGGATCCACTCGAGTTCGCTGGTCGGACAGCGCAGCATGCTGTCGTCGGGATAAAACGCGTCGCCGGCTGTCACGCTATGCAGCGCGAAGATGATACCGCGGCCGCGATAGCGCAGCGCCAATGCCCGGCTCAGCCCGGTGAGATGGGCAGTCACATAGACGCCGCTTTTGATCAAAGGGTGGATTTGCACTGCTCTACCCGGTCGGCTTGCGCGGATGACACAGCCGGAAAATGCGCGCCACGTTGGCCTCGGCGTGCGGCTAAGCAATAACCAATCCGCGGCCGGTGCGCTGTGCTTCGTTGAGGTAACCCTAACGGCAACTGGAACAGTGCCGCGGCGGGCGTTGAGGGCAGCCATCTGTCGCGTGGCGGCCGCCTCCGGAAGCTGTCGCGCAAATTACTGTTCGGCATAAACGCCGATCTGGCGGTGCGGATTTTAGGCGGCTATTTGCTGCTCGTGCTGGCCCGATAGGGCGGCTTGGCATTGCCGCTACGGCTACGCCGCCTCGGCTTCCGTCAAAACGGCACCGCGCAATTTGCGCGCATCGAGTCCGAGATCCGATACGACTTCATCCACAGACCCCCGCTTGGCATCCTCGGCCTTGGTGACCACGACGATATGGTCGACCAGTCCAGCGAAGAGTCGCGCACTCGGATCGCGAGCGAGGTCCATCGCCGCGACGATCACCATGTCAAAATGCTTGGCTTGCGCGAACGCCGTTTTGATGTCTTCGCCCTTGATGGCTCGATCGCGACGGCTAAGCGGCGAGATGAACGGAATCATGCTGATATTGGTGTCACGATCGCGCACCACGGCGTCGGAGAGAAGCCACCGCCCGCCGGCGACGTCGACCAGTCCAGCCTCGCTTCGATCGGCATCGATGGCCGAAAGCGTGCGCTGGTCGACATCGGCGTCGATCAACAGGACACGCTGCGTCGCGGCCGCCAATGCCGCGAGCGTGAGCGCAACCGCGGCGGCGTCGTTGTCGTTATGGCAGGCGACGACCATGATGCTCGGATTGCCGCGTTTCTTGTGGCTCGCCTGCACCGCCTCGTAGACCTTGCGGATGCCTGCGGCAAAACGAAGGTTGGGCTCGCCTGTTGAATCGGTGCCGGACGCGCCGTCGACGCCGGGCAGTTTTGCCAGCACCGGAATGCCGGCCGAAAGCTCGTCTTGGGGCGGCGGTGTGTTGCGACGCCTGTCGCGCCAAAAGCCAGGCAGGTGGCCGCGGGGTAGCTGCGGCATCGCATCCGGGAATGCATCCCGCAACAGGACGAGGCCGCTGCCAACAGCCAGACCGAGCAGAACTGCGCCCAGCGCCACAATGGTATTCGACGGCGGTGAGGTACGATTCAGCGGCAGGTCGGCTTTGGAGATGACCTGGATGTTCTTGGTGTCGACACGCTCCTGCTCTCCGGTCTGGCGGGCGCGCAGCAGAAACGCTTCGTAGACAGCGCGGCTTGTCTGGACGTCGCGCTGCAACTCACGCAAGTTCACAAGGTCGGAGTCGGTGGCCAGCGTGTTCTGTTTGAGCGTCTCGACATTCCGCTCAAGCAAATCCTGGCTCGCTTTGGCGCTGTCATAATCCGCACGGGCGGCGCGTGCGATGCGGTTGACCTCGTCATTGATCATTTGCTTGAGGCGTTCAACCTGCGCCTGGATTTCGAGGACCGCCGGGTGACGCGGCCCGAGGGTCGTCATTTGCTGCGCCTGCAGGCGCATGATTTCGGCGTACTGGGTGCGCAACGCCGTGATGGTCTGCGATTGCACCGCTTCCGGGAAGGCGCCGAGGTCACCCTTGGACTTCTGCGCGGTGTCGACCTGTTCGAGGCGCGCCTTCGCTGTTGCAGTGCGGGTACGTGCCGCGGCTAATTGGTTGTTGAGATCGGAAAGCTGTTGCTCGCCGACGAGTTGCCCGTTGGCGTTGACGATATTGTGGCTCGTCCTGAAGGCTTCGACGCGCTCCTCGGCCTGATGCACGCGCCCCTTCAGCTCGTTGAGGCGCGCCGTCAGCCCCTGAGACACCTGACGGGCGGCGTCGGAGCGGACTTGCGTCTGCTCGGTCAGGTAGGACTGAGCGACTGCGTTCGCGAGGCGGGCGGCCTTTGCGGGTTCCTTGCTGGAGACCGCCACATCAACCACGTAAGTGCGCTCGGCGCGCGTAACCCGCATGGCTTTCTTGAGCGCGTTCAGCGCGGTGAGCGCCGGGTCGTTGGTCTCAGGCGGCTTATGCCGACCGAGCGCGGCAAGTACGGCATCCACAACGGCGCGCACCGGCGACGGCGTGCCGACGAATTCTGGATCACGGGCAAGTCCCTGGCTCTCGACCACGGGCCGCAGCACGTCGTCCGACATCAGCACGCGGACCTGGCTGTCGATCAGCAGCAGTGCCGTGTCGCTCGTCGGCGAGGACGGCGAGGCTTCGTTGGCCACGGCGCGCAGGTCGATCGGGTCGATCAGAATTTCCGTAATTGCGGTATAGCGATGTGGCGCGACCAGTACGAACACCACCGCCAAGAGCAGCGCCGCGATCGTGGTACCGAGTATCGTGGCGCGGCCACGCCAGAGTGTCGCGCCGATTTCGAGAAAGTCGATCTGAGGGGGCGAAGTGGCCGGCGGCTCGGCGCCGGTAAGCACTGCCGATTGGACCTGACGCGGTGCTTCGAACATCGACGACTACTCGACTCTTCCCACAAGCGAGCCGCGCTGCGGCGCAGACTTCGCTGATACTCATCGCTGGCCCCGGCCGCACACTCGCAACCGAATGCGGGCCGCACAGTGACCGCAACCGCAGACGATCAAATTCATAGATAATTAAAGTTAATGGGCGGTGTACGCCCTTATCGCGGCCCGAAACCGCGGAACAGGCGCATCATCGCGCCGATGATCAGCACCGCGGCGATCACCGGAATCCAGATCAGCACCGCGCCAACCGCGGCGATCACGATAATCGTCACAATGGCCGCGATGGCCAAAAGCACGAGCGCGATGCTGAACGGGCCGAGCCTGGTCACGTAGATGCGTTGCGCGGTGCGGGTGTCGCCGAACGGACCGCCGCGCCAATTTGAATCGCGGAATGGTGTATGACGCCACGCGGATTGCCGCCCGTCGGGATCGGGCGGAATGATCTCGGGCTCGAAACGTGGCCGTTCCGGTCTGTCCTGGCCGTCCGTCATGAGATGACCGCCTTGTTTGCGCCGCCGCCCTCAATGTAGGACCCACCGCAGCGCGCGCAAGCGGTGAATTTGTGGCTTGAATAAGTCGTGCGCCGCTAGCTCGGCGCCACTTCGAGCAGGTCGAAGCGCCCGAGCCGATAAACGGCGATCGAGACGATCCAGCTGCCGACGAAGATCGCGATGATCAAATAGCCGAGGCTGCCGAAATTGTCGTTGAGCGCGCCGATCCAGCGCCAGAACGGCCCTTCGAGTTTCAGTTGGTCGGCGATGAGACCGAGCGCCTCGATGCCGCCGATCAGTGCGGCGACCAGCACCGATACGAAAGTGATGGTCAGATTGTAGTAGAGCTTGCGGATCGGTTTGATGAATGCCCAGCCATACGCGCCAAGCATCAGAATGCCGTCGGTGGTGTCGATCAGCGACATGCCGGCGGTGAACAGCGCGGGGAACACCATGATCGACCAGATCGGCAAGCCCCGCGAGGCTTCGGCGGCGGAAATGCCGAGCAGTCCGATCTCGGTCGCGGTGTCGAAGCCGAGCCCGAACAGAAAGCCCAGCGGGTACATGTGCCAGCTTCGCGCCACCAGGCGGAACATCGGCCGGAACACGCGGCCCAACAGACCGCGCTGCGCCAACAGACGGTCGAGATCTTCCTCGACAAGGACGCCGCCGCGGCGGACTTCACGGAAGGTGCGATACACCGACATCAGGATGAGCAGATTTACGGCGGCGACGAGAAACAGAAAACCGGACGACACCAGCGTGCCGATTGTGCCGCCGATGATCTTGAATGAACTGAAACGGCCTTCGAGCGCGCTGGCGGCGATTGCGACGCCCACGGATCCGAGCACCACCACCGTCGAGTGACCCAGCGAGAAGAACAGGCCGACTGAGACCGGCCGCTTGCCCTCCTGCATCAGCTTGCGCGTGACGTTGTCGATCGCCGCGATGTGGTCGGCGTCCACCGCGTGTCGCAGGCCGAAGGTGTAGGCGAGGAAAGCGGTGCCGATCAGCACCGGGTAATCGCGGAACGCCACCAGCGCCCAAATCCACGCCAGCACGTTCGCGATGACCAGAACGCAATACAGGCCGGCGATCTTGCCGGCCAAATCCGCGTCCTGGTCGTTGAACAGCCTGGCTACGGCCCGCATGCGCACCACCCGGGGCCGCCCGCAACCGGCCGATCCCGCCCCTTCGATACGACGGTCCGCGGCTGCCGGGCAATACCCTGTGAGGCGATCCTGCTAAATCGTCATACCGGGTCTGCCGCGTCGGAGGCTCCCGGCAACATTAGAAAGACTATTCGGGCTTAATGCCGACAGCTTTGATGACCTTGCTCCAGCGCTCCGTCTCTTGCTTGATGAAGGCCGCCATTTCAGCGGGCGTGCCGCCACCCGGCGCGGCGTCAAGCTTCTTATAGCGATCGCGCAAGGTGGGCGCCTTGAGCGCCTTGTTGGCGGCGTCGTTGAGCTTGGCGACGATGGCGGCAGGTGTCTTGGGCGGCGCGGTAATCGCGTTCCAGGTGTCGGATTCGCAACCGGCGACGCCGGCCTCCGCCAATGTCGGAATGTCCGGGACCGCGGCGACGCGCTGTTTGGTGGCGACCGCGAGAATGCGCGCCTTGCCGGCCTTGTGAAGCGCCGCCGAGGTCGACAGCTCGGTGAAGAACAGGTCGACATGGCTGGCGATGATGTCGTTGAGCGCCGGCCCGGTACCCTTGTAGGGCACATGAGTGAGCTTGATGTGGGTGATCGAGGAGAACAGCTCGGCGGTAAGATGCGAAGTGGTGCCGACGCCTTGCGACGCGTAGTTGAGCTTGCCCGGATTGGCCTTGGCGTAAGCGATCAGATCCTGCACCGTTTTGCCCGGAAAGTCGGGCCGCACCAAGAGCACGTTCGGGATGTGCGACATGATCGCGACTGGCTCGAACTTGGTCGGGTCGTAGTTGAGTCCCTTGATGAGCAGCGGATTGGTGGTGATCGGCGCCGGCTGCGAGGCGAGCAGGATGTAGCCATCGGGCGCCGAATGATAGACCATGTCGGCGGCAAAACTGCCGCCGGCGCCGGCCTTGTTTTCGACCGCCATCGGCTGGCCCAATATTGTCTGCATCTGGGCGGCGACGATGCGGGTGAAGGCGTCGACACCGCCGCCCGCCGCGGTGGAGACAATGACGCGGATCGGATGGTTGGGGAAATTCGCAGCGCCCTGCGCACGCAGGACAGTCGGCGTCAGGACGAGGCCGACGGTCGATGCGATGACGGAACGTCTGGAAATGGCGCGACCGGACATCGGATGGACTCCCAAAATGGCGGCATATTTGCCGCACCTATGACATAGCTCAGATCGGCCGGTAAGGCCCTGTGACGCGTTGCTGCGGCGCGGCCCAGGCAAGCCCGGCGCGCGCCGTGGTTCACAAATCGCGCCGCCCCCCATAGGATCGCGCCCGCACAGGGAGACCGCGCGCAATGAGCAAGCTGGATTTCGTTCTCGAAGAACTGGTGACTGCCAACCGTATTCTCGCCAATGAAGGCGTCGTCGACTCCTTCGGCCATGTCAGCGCACGGCATCCCGACAATCCGCAACGCTATCTCTTATCGCGTGCCCGCGCCCCGGAGCGCATCGAGCGCGACGACATCGTCGAATATCAGCTCGACGGCACGCCGATCGACGAGCGCGGCCGGGCGCCCTATCTGGAGCGCTTCATCCACGGCGCGATTTACGAGCAGCGGCCGGACGTGCAGTCCGTGGTCCACAACCATTCGCCGAGCGTGATCCCATTCGGCGTCACGGGCAAGAAACTCAAGCCGCTCCTGCACATGTGCGCCTCGATCGGCCACGAAGTGCCGATCTGGGATTGCCATGACAAGTTCGGCGACACCACGCTCCTTGTCACCGACATGGCCATGGGGCGCGATCTTGCCCAGACGATGGGACCGCGCCCGACCGCGCTGATGCGCGGTCACGGTGCCACCGTGGTCGGCCGCTCGGTGCGTCACTCGGTCTTTGTCTCGGTTTATCTGGAAGTCGGCGCCAAGCTGCAGATGCAGTCGATGGCGATGGGCGACATCAAGTTCCTCACGCCCGGCGAGGTCGACAAGATCGTCGCCCGCGTCACCGATTACACGCTCAACCGTGCCTGGGAAAACTGGGCGCGCCGCGCCGGGCGGGAGATGCAGAAGACGTAGTTGCGATTAGGTGCGGCGATTGCAGTGAGATGCTTTCCCGGATCGCGCGTCGCGCAATCCGGGCTGCATTTTATTCCGCAGCGATGCGCACTTCCGGCGCCGCGGCGCGCACGTCCGCGTCGACGTGCTTTTCGTATTTGGTGAAGTTTTCCTGGAACATGCGCACGAGCTTGCGCGCGGTCTCGTCGAAGGCGGCTTTGTCCTTCCAGGTCTTCATCGGATAGAGCAGGTGCGGCTCCACGCCCGGCACCGACGTCGGTACCGCAAAGCCGAAATACGGATCGGTCCGAAAGCTCGCCTGCTTGAGCGAGCCGTCGAGCGCGGCGGTCACAAGCGCCCGCGTTGCCTTGATCGGCATGCGGCGGCCAACGCCGTAGATGCCGCCGGTCCAGCCTGAATTCACCAGCCAGCAGTCGACATTGTGCCTCTTGATCAGCTCGCGCAGCAGATTGCCGTATTCGGACGGTGGTCGCGGCAGGAACGGCGCCGCGAAACAGGTGGAGAAATCGGGCTGTACGCCGACCAGGCCCTTCTCGGTGCCGGCCACCTTGGCGGTGTAGCCGGAAAGGAAATGATACATCGCCTGCGCGGGCGTCAGCTTGGCGATCGGCGGCATCACGCCGAACGCATCCGCGGTCAAGAAGATGATGTTCTTTGGCTGCCCGGCGTGCCCGGTCTTTGACGCCAATGGCATGAACTCGACCGGATAAGCCGAGCGGGTGTTCTCGGTCTTCTTGTCGCTGTTGTAGTCGGGGATCCGGGTTTCCGGATCAAACACGACGTTTTCCAAAACCGCACCGAAGCGGTTGGTGGCGGCGTAGATTTCCGGCTCCGCCTCCTCGGACAGCCTGATGCACTTGGCATAGCAGCCGCCTTCGAAATTGAAGACGCCGTTCTCGCTCCAGCCGTGTTCGTCGTCGCCGATCAGCGTGCGGTTCGGATCGGCCGACAGCGTGGTCTTGCCGGTGCCCGACAGGCCGAAGAACAGCGCCACGTCGTCGTCCTTGCCGACATTGGCGGAGCAGTGCATCGGCATGACGCCTTGCGTCGGCAGATAGAAATTGAGCGTCGTGAACACCGACTTCTTCATTTCGCCGGCATAAGAAGACCCGCAAATCAGCACGATTTTGCGGGTGAAGTCGATTGCCACCATGGTGTCGGCGCCTTCGCGGCCGCCGTGACGCTTGGCGTCCGGCTTGAACGACGGCATGTCAACGACGGTCATGTCCGGCACATAGCTCGCAAGCTCGGTGTGCTTGGGACGGATCAAAAGCTGACGGATAAACAGCGAGTGCCAGGCGAGTTCGGTGAAGACGCGCGCCTTGATGCGGTATTTTGGATCAGCGCCGCCGTAGAGATCCTGCGCGAACAGCGTCTTGCCTTTGGCGTGCTCCCGGAAATCCGCGAGCAGATTATCGAAATGCTCGCGGTTCTGCTTGCGATTGCCATCCCACCATACGGTGTTTTCGGTCGTCGCATCGACCACCGTGTGCTTATCCTTCGGTGATCGGCCGGTGTGATGGCCGGTTTCCGCGCACAATGCGCCGCCCACGACGATGGAGGCTTCGCCTTTGCGGATGGCGTGTTCGTATAACGGCGCTTCAGTCAGATTCCAGTGCACCCCGGCGAGATCTTTGAAGCCGAATTTATCCGCCCCATGGGCGGCGTTCCTGAAACCCGTTTCCTTCACGCTAGCCTCCGCTGATTGGCGCAGTGTTTTTGGCGCGTTTGCGCGACCATACCACCGATCCTCGCCGGTCCGCCCGGGTGGCGAACCTGCGAGGCTATATCGGCCATCTTAGCATCTGCCAAGACCAAGTCCCGCCCAAAACTAACCGCTGTATTGCCGCTCACGTTCCGCTGTTGCAATGCAGCGGAGAGACGCATGCGATCATCGGTGTCAGGCTTGGTGCGCCGTGATCTATCGAACCGCGCGAGCTTTGGCGGCCAAGTCGACCACTGCTTTTCGCAAAGCTTGCGGATCGGTGATCCGCTCTGGAAACGGCAGGCGCAATGTCATATCGCCGAGCGCGAGGTCGAGGCCATCGGGATCGAGCCCGGTGAGCCGCCATTTGCCATCCTCGGCGCCGAGCAGCTGCGTCGCATAGAGCCGCACCGCCTCTGCGTGATCTCCATTCATGTGCCCGATGGCGTCATCTTCGGCTTCGATCAAGTCTTGGGCGTCGGTGACGTCGGTCAACACTTCGGCGGCTCGGAGATCGGCGGCGCGGGCAAAGCCGCCATTGAGGTGTGCGGATACCGCGTTGAGCCGCCAGAATGAGAAATCCGCGAAACCGGCATAAAGCTCGGATTTTGGGTGTCGGGCGAGGAAACGGCGCCGTACTCGCGGCTCCTCGGTCGAGCCACGCTCGATCTGGACGAAAGCTCCGAGAATCGTGAGCCTGGGGTGGGCCAAGGGGTCGCCCTTGCCGGTCGATGCCAAGAGCACGGAGGCTCGGCCGTCCTGCTCCAGATTGGCGGTGTGGGTCGAAAGGCGCGAGACGAGGATCAGCGGCGCCCCGTCCACATCGGTCGCCACGTTGACCAGGGAGGCGAAGGGATGCCCGGTATTGCGGTCGATCGTCGCCAGGGAACCGGCCCGGGTAGCCCGCAGCAGGCCCTTGGCGACTGATTTTGGGTCGAAATCCGGGGCGGGCGCGTTCTCCGGCAGCCGATTTGGCATGATTCCCGGCAGCGATCCGCCCGTTGGGGCAGCTTTATCAGCTTCCGGCATTAGCCAAATTCCTTTTCAAATCCTTACCTATGACATTCAAAGTCATTGCAATTGCCCCGATTTCGCCTTGTCCGGTCACACTTCCGCCCCCACATGGGCTTTGAAAGGCAGTTGGGGCCGGGCTGATGCTGCGGCCGATTTCTGTTAGAAGGCCGCCATGCCGACAATCGCTCTCGTCGACGACGACCGCAATATCCTGACCTCGGTGTCTATCGCGCTCGAGGCCGAAGGGTATCGCATCAATACCTATACGGACGGTGCGTCGGCGCTCGACGGCTTTAAAACCGCGCCACCCGATCTCGCAATCCTTGATATCAAAATGCCGCGCATGGACGGCATGGAAACGCTGCGGCGTTTACGGCAGAAGTCCGATCTGCCGGTGATCTTCCTGACCTCGAAGGACGAAGAAATCGACGAGTTGTTCGGCCTGAAAATGGGTGCCGACGACTTCATCCGGAAGCCGTTTTCGCAGCGGCTGTTAGTCGAGCGGGTTAAGGCGGTGCTGCGCCGGGCCGCGCCGAAAGACGGCGCCGCCCCCAAGGAAGCCGACAGTAAGGTTTTGGAACGCGGACTTTTGCGCATGGATCCGGAGCGTCATACCTGCACCTGGAAAAACGAGCCGGTGACGCTGACCGTCACCGAATTCTTGATTCTGCAGGCGCTAGCCAGCCGGCCTGGCGTGGTGAAAAGCCGTAACGCCTTGATGGATGCGGCTTACGACGATCAAGTCTACGTGGACGATCGCACCATCGACAGCCACATCAAGCGGCTGCGCAAGAAATTCAAGGCGAGCGACGACGATTTCGACATGATCGAAACGTTGTACGGCGTCGGCTACCGCTTTAAGGAGTAGCATCCCCGCGCCGATCTTAGCGCTATGGCGAGGCTTAAGGCGGCGAAACCGGCAGGCGCGCAGGGCCAAGCTCTCAAAGGGTCGCGCGAAGGTGATTGTAGCCCGCTGACTGGGATGGCTGACGTGCGGTAGTGGTAGTATGGCGTTCGGCCGCGCCCCGCTTTGGTTTGCGGGGTAAGGTCGAGCCAATCCGGATCCCGGCAGACCACGTGCTCGATAAGACTGCAGATATCCCCGACGACCGGGCCCCTCCGCTGGCCCCCGTCGAAGCTCAGGCCGAGGCCGAAGCCGGCAGCGAGGCGAAGGCGCGGCGTGCCTCGCGCGGCTTGAGCAATGTGGCCAAGTGGCTGCGCCACGCCACGCAGTTTTTCGTCACGCAAAGCTCGTCGAGCCTGACGCGCCGCATCGTCGTCCTTAACGTCGCCGGGCTGCTCGCGCTTTCCATCGGCATCAACTATCTGTCGCCGTTCCGCGCCCGGCTGATCGATGCCCGTGTCCAGAGCCTGCTCCAGCAGGGCCAGATCATTGCTCACGCCATCGCCGACCAGGCAACCGGTGAAACTGGCTCGGCCATTACGCTCGATCCAAGCAAGCTGCAAAATCTGCAGACGGGCGAAAGCTACGGTCCGAGCGAAGATGCCCTGTATGGCATTGATTTTCCCATCAATCCCGAGCGGGTCGCCCCGGTGCTGCGCGATCTGGTGTCACCAACCAAGACGCGCGCGCGCATCTACGATCGCGATGGCGTGCTGTTGGTCGATAGCCGCGATCTGTTTGGCCGCGGCGACGTGCTGCGCTTCGACCTGCCGTCGCCCAGCGCCGGGAAGCCTCGTTTCTTCCAGCGCGTCATCGTCGCGGTGCGGACCTGGCTCGGCCGCGGCGACCTGCCGCTCTACCGCGAGCTCGGCCCCGATGACGGCAAGGGCTACCAGGAAGTCACGCAGGCGCTCAACGGTCAGGACGCCAGCATGGTGCGCATCAACGATCGCGGCGACGTGATCGTGTCGGTCGCCGTGCCGGTGCAGCGCTTCCGCGCGGTGCGTGGCGCACTGATGCTGTCGACCCAGGGCGCCGACATCGACAACATGGTGACGGCTGAGCGGCTCGCGATTCTCAAAGTCTTTCTCATCGCCGCGGCCGTGATGGTCGTACTTTCGATTCTTCTAGCCGGCACCATCGCCGAGCCGGTGCGGCGGCTTGCCGACGCCGCCGAGAGCGTGCGCCGGCGCATCCAGTCGCGCGTCGAAATTCCCGATTTCACCCGCCGCAAGGACGAAATCGGTCATCTCTCGGGTGCGCTGCGGACCATGACCAATGCACTTTACAGCCGCATCGAAGGCATCGAACGCTTCGCGGCGGATGTCGCTCATGAATTGAAGAATCCATTGACCTCGCTGCGCTCGGCGGTGGAGACGATGCCACTCGCCAAGTCGGATCAGAGCCGCGCGCGGCTTCTTGAAGTGATTCAGCACGACGTCAAGCGGCTCGACCGCCTGATATCGGATATCTCGGACGCGAGCCGGCTCGATGCGGAGCTGCAGCGCCAGGTGTCCGAGCCGGTGGATGTCGCGAAGTTGCTCAGCACCGTCGTGACGGTCGCCAACGAAGTGAAGCGGGACGACAGCGTCAAGGTCACGCTCAAATTCGAAGGCGGCGGCGCGCGCGCCTTTCAGGTGCCCGGTCACGATTCACGTCTCGGCCAGGTGATCGACAACCTGATCGAAAACGCACGCTCGTTTTCGCCGGCGGGCGGCGCTGTGCGAGTGACCTGCCGCCGCATCAAAAATCAGGTCGAGATTTATGTCGACGATGACGGGCCGGGCGTACGCCCCGACGCTGTCGAGAAAATCTTCGAACGGTTCTACACCGATCGGCCGCACCAGGGCTTTGGCCAGAATTCAGGTCTCGGATTGTCGATTTCCAAACAAATTGTCGAAGCGCACGGTGGCGCCATCTGGGTGGAAAACAGGATCGCCGCCTCGGTTGCGCCGGCACCCAACGCCGAACCGATAGTCACTGGCGCTCGTTTTATCGTGCGCTTGCCGGCGACGTGACAGCAACCGTCCACGCCTCAGCGGTCTTGGCCGGCTCACGCGCGGTGTTGATTCGCGGTCCATCAGGTGCCGGAAAATCGCGCCTTGCGCTGGCACTCATCGAGGCTGCCCGGGTGGGCCATTTGCCGTTTGCGAGCCTCGTCGGTGATGATCGGGTACACCTGTCGCCGACCGGTGGGCGCCTGCTGGTGCGTCCGGCCGCCGCGCTAGCCGGACTGATCGAAATGCGTGGCGTCGGCATTGTTCGTTTGGCCTATGAGCCGTGCGCCGTCGTCGGGATGGTGGTTGATCTCGGCGCCGGCCCCGACCGGCTGCCGGCGGCCGAACAGCGCCACACCGTGATCGAAGGCATCATGTTACCGCGGCTTGCGGTCGCAGCCGGCGAGGACGCCTTGCCGCCGCTCATCGCTCTCATCACTTGTTTGCCAAAGGCAGACGGTCTGCCGCACAAGACAGTTTTAGGAACTTAATCCAGGCATTGGATTTGTACTCGATCCCGGGCGGTCTTGAGCCCTCTTTCCCAGTGGCAATTGGTTAACCTTAACGCACTTAAACTTGTCCATGCTTGCTAGGAAGCCGTTTCAAGGCAGCCGCCGAATCGGATTCGACTTTGCTCTACCGCAATGCAACAACCTCCGAAATTCGCCATTAATGCCCTTGCGCGGGAACTTCGGATGGCCATGATGGAGCGACTTTCGTGCGGTGCAACCGGGACGCGCCCGCGGTGAATGCGATGATCGGTCTAGTACTCGTCACCCACGGCAGGCTGGCTGTCGAGTTCCGCGCGGCCCTGGAACACGTGGTCGGACCTCAGTCGCAGATCGAAGCAATCACGATCGATCCGGAAGACGACGTCGAGGAGCGGCGCCGAGATATCATCGCCGCGGTCAAGCGTGTCGATTCCGGCGACGGCGTCGCCATCCTCACCGATATGTTCGGCGGTACACCGTCCAATCTCGCGATCTCGGTCATGAGCCAGCCCAAGGTCGAGGTGCTGGCGGGTATCAATCTTCCCATGCTGGTTAAGCTCGCCAAGGTGCGCGACGAGTGCCCGCTCGCGGAGGCCGTCGCCGCCGCCCAGGAGGCCGGCCGTAAATACGTCACCATTGCGAGCCGGGTCCTCAACGGCAAATGAGCGCATCGGCGGAAGGCCGCGGAGCGCCGGACCCCGAACAGCCGCATGTCGGCCGTGACGCCGTAATGCGTGAGTTCACCATCTGCAACAAGCGTGGCCTCCATGCGCGCGCTTCGGCCAAGTTTGTGCAGACCGTGGAACGTTTCGACGCCGAGGTTCGTGTCACCCGATGCGGCGAAACCGTCGGCGGTACCTCAATCATGGGGCTGATGATGTTGGCGGCCTCGCCCGGCACCACAATCACCGTCGAGGCCACCGGCAAGGAAGCCGGCGCGGTGATCGAAGCCTTGGCGACGCTGATCGACTCGCGCTTTGGCGAAGACGATTGAAGCGGTCTCAGCCTGGATTTTGGCGGCCAATTCAAACAATTTCTGAATGGAGCAAGTACAATGGCACTCGAACCTCAGCCGACTGGTACGACCGCAGCCGCGCAGCAGCAGCGTCAAGCAACTGTTCGCTACATCGATCGCCCGGAAGTCACCGAAACCTTCGCTGATTCCATCACCAATGTGACTTTCGATGGCCAGACGTTGCGGCTGGAATTCGCGGTGACGCGGCTCGATGACGTCAAACCAAACACGCCACTCACCGGCCGGCGTTATCCGGCCTGCCGCCTGGTCCTGTCGCCGGCAGCGGCGCTGGACCTTATCAATCGCGTCCAGCAAATCACGCAGGCGATGACGCAAGCCGGGTCCATCAAGGCGACCCCGAACCCGTAAGCGCTCGGCTGAGAGCTGTGGCTTTCTCTCAGTTCTGTGAAATGAGACGCGAGCCGCGAAACGCTTCACGCAGACACGCCGCTTTGGCGCGTAAGTGGTGGCGCGAATGCGCGGCAAGACACGGCGCGCCACGTCAACGCAGGCGTGATGGTCAAGCGCGCAGACTGACGATAGACATAAAGGTATCTTTATGTGTTTGTTGCCGCGCCGCGCCCGCCCTGCTATAGGCGCGCAGCCAAGCCACACAGCCATCCCACCCGTAGCGTCCGCAAAGGATCATCATGAGCACGACGACCAAGTCTAAAGCCAGTTCGCATGCCGATTACGTCGTCAAGGATATCGGGCTTGCCGAGTGGGGACGCAAAGAGATCTCCATCGCCGAGACCGAGATGCCCGGATTGATGGCGACCCGCGAGGAATACGGGCCGCAGCAGCCGCTGCGCGGCGCGCGCGTTGCCGGTTCGCTGCACATGACCATTCAGACCGCGGTGCTGATCGAGACGCTGCGTGCGCTCGGCGCCGACGTGCGCTGGGCCTCCTGCAATATCTACTCGACGCAGGATCATGCCGCGGCCGCGATCGCCGCCGCCGGTACACCGGTCTTCGCGGTCAAAGGCGAGTCGCTTGAAGACTATTGGGATTACAGCCACCGTATATTCGAGTGGGGCGACGGCGGCGGTCCCAACATGATTCTCGACGACGGTGGCGATGCCACGTTGTTGATGCACCTCGGCATGCAGGCCGAGAGCAATCCGGGCGTCATTGCGAAGCCGACCAACGAAGAGGAAGAGGTGTTGTTTGCCGCCATCAAGAAGCGGCTCAAAGACAAGCCGGGCTGGTACACCACGATCGCCAAGGCCATCAAAGGCGTTACCGAGGAAACCACGACCGGCGTGCATCGCCTTTATCAGATGGAAAAGGAAGGCCGGCTGCTGTTTCCCGCCATCAACGTCAACGACAGCGTCACCAAATCGAAATTCGACAACCTTTACGGCTGCCGCGAGTCGCTGGTCGACGGTATCCGCCGTGGCACCGACGTGATGATGGCCGGCAAGGTGGCGATGGTCGCGGGCTTCGGCGACGTCGGCAAAGGCTCGGCCGCATCGCTGCGCCAGGCCGGCTGCCGGGTGATGGTGTCGGAGATCGATCCGATCTGCGCGCTGCAGGCGGCGATGGAGGGCTACGAGGTCGTCACCATGGAAGAGGCCGCGCCACGCGCCGATATTTTCTGCACCGCGACCGGCAATGTCGATGTCATCACCATCGATCACATGCGCAAGATGAAGGACCGCGCCATCGTCTGCAATATCGGCCATTTCGACAGCGAAATTCAGGTCGCTGCGCTGAAAAACCAGAAATGGAACAACATCAAGCCGCAGGTCGACGAGATCGAATTCCCCGACGGTCACCGCATCATCTTGTTGTCCGAGGGCCGACTGGTGAATCTCGGCAACGCCATGGGGCATCCGAGTTTCGTCATGTCGTCGTCGTTCACCAACCAGACGCTGGCGCAGATCGAGATCTGGGCCAATCCGGGCAAGTACGAGAAAAAGGTCTACACACTGCCCAAGCATCTCGATGAGAAGGTGGCGCGGCTGCATCTCGACAAGATCGGCGCCAAGCTCACGAAGCTCTCCGACAAGCAGTCGACCTATATCGGCGTGCCGCAGAGTGGGCCGTACAAGAGCGATCAGTACAGGTATTGATCTTTTCACCTCTCCCCGCTGCGCGGGGAGAGGTCGAGTGAGCGAAGCGAACGAGGGTGAGGGGGCGTCTCCGCAATTCTGAGCGGTCCGGATTGTGCGACGGTGATCGAGATGACCTTGTGCTCCTAACGCAGCGGAGAGGCCCCCTCACCCCAACCCTCTCCCGGCATGCGGGGAGCGGGAGTCGCTTCCCTTGCCGCTCCGTGCCGCCGATGTTATCTGCGCTCACATGAGCGCGACGCCAATCGCCAACATCCGCAATTTTTCGATCATCGCCCATATCGATCACGGCAAATCGACGCTGGCCGATCGGCTGATCCAGCTCACCGGCGGCCTTGAAGCGCGCGAAATGGTCGAGCAGGTGCTCGATTCGATGGATATCGAGCGCGAGCGCGGCATTACCATCAAGGCACAGACCGTGCGGCTCAATTATCGTGCCCGCGACGGCAAGGACTACGTGCTCAACCTCATCGACACGCCCGGCCACGTCGATTTCGCCTACGAGGTCAACCGCTCGCTCGCGGCCTGCGAGGGCTCGCTGCTCGTGGTCGATGCCAGCCAGGGCGTCGAGGCGCAGACGCTCGCCAATGTGTACCAGGCGATCGACAACAACCACGAGATCGTGCCGGTGCTCAACAAGGTCGATCTGCCGGCCGCCGAGCCCGACAAGGTGAAGCAGCAGATCGAAGACGTGATCGGGCTCGACGCCTCCGACGCCATTCTGATCTCCGCCAAGACCGGGCTGAATGTACCGGAAGTGCTGGAAGCGATTGTGCACCGGCTGCCGCCGCCGAAAGGCGATGCCGCGGCGCCGCTCAAGGCATTGCTCGTCGACAGCTGGTACGACGCCTATCTGGGTGTTGTCGTGTTGTTCCGCGTGGTCGATGGCGTGCTGAAAAAGGGCCAGCGCATTCGCATGATGGGCACGGACGCGGCCTACGAGGTCGACCGCGTCGGTGTATTCACGCCAAAGCGCGTCGAGCGCGACGAACTGGGCCCGGGCGAGATCGGCTTTCTGACCGCTTCGATCAAGGAAGTCGCCGATACCCGTGTTGGCGACACCATCACCGATGAAAAACGGCCGATTGCGGCGCCGCTGCCCGGCTTCCGTCCCGCCATCCCGGTGGTGTTCTGCGGACTTTTCCCGGTCGATGCCGCCGATTTCGAAGCGCTGCGCGCCGCTATGGGCAAGCTCAGGCTCAACGACGCGAGTTTCTCCTATGAGATGGAGACCTCGGCGGCGCTCGGTTTCGGTTTCCGCTGCGGATTCCTCGGCCTTCTGCACCTCGAAATCATCCAGGAGCGGCTCGAACGCGAGTTCAATCTCAATCTGATCGCGACTGCGCCATCGGTCATCTACAAGATCAAGCTGCGCACCGGCCAACAACTCGAAATACATAACCCGGTCGACATGCCGGACCCTACCTACATCGAAGAGATGCAGGAGCCTTGGATCGAGGCGACCATCCTGACGCCTGATGAATATCTCGGCGCCGTGCTCAAACTTTGCCAGGACCGTCGTGGCGAGCAGAAAGAGCTCACCTATGTGGGCAACCGCGCCCTGGTGAAATACAACCTGCCGCTCAACGAGGTGGTGTTCGATTTTTACGATCGCCTGAAATCGGTGTCGCGCGGCTACGCTTCCTTCGACTATCACCTCACCGATTACAAGCCGTCCGATCTGGTCAAGCTGCAGATGCTGGTCAACGGCGAACCGGTCGATGCGCTCGCGATGCTGGTACACCGCACGCGCGCCGAAAGCCGCGGCCGCGCCATGGCGGAGAAGCTCAAAGAACTGATCCCGCCCCACATGTTCCAGGTGCCGATCCAGGCCGCGATCGGCGGCAAGATCATCGCGCGCGAAACCGTGCGTGCGTTCCGCAAGGACGTGACGGCAAAGTGTTATGGCGGCGACGTGTCGCGCAAGCGCAAACTTCTGGACAAGCAGAAGGAAGGCAAGAAGCGCATGCGCCAGTTCGGCAAGGTCGACATCCCGCAAGAGGCATTTATTGCCGCGCTGAAGGTGGACGTGTGAGTTGCCAGCCCGGATGAGCGACCCCCCTACGCTCGCTCTGCGAGCTTCGGAGGGTTTGAGTCCGGCGAAGCGCGTAGGCGGAAGCGAAACCCGGGCCATTTCCCTGCGACCCAAGCTGTGGCACCCTCGGGCTTCGCTGGCCCGGGGTTGATGATAGCCGCCGGGTCACATTCCGGACATCAAGGGGCATTGCTATGAACAGGATCGCACTCGCGGTGTACGTAGCCGCAACTATGCTCGTTGCCGGCCATGCCAATGCTCAACAGTCGGTCGACTGGGATAAGATTCAGATCAAGACGACCGCTCTCGGTCACGACACCTACATGCTGATGGGCCAGGGCGGCAACATCACCATCGCGGTCGGTACCGATGGCATCATCATGGTGGACACGGAATTCGCGCCGCTCTCCACAAAGATCATGGCCGCGATCAAGGCGATCTCGCCGCTGCCGATCAAGTATGTGATCAACACGCATTTTCATGGCGATCACACCGGCGGCAATGAAAATTTCCAGAACGCCGGCGCCATCGTCGTCGCGCAGGATAACGTCAGGGTCCGCCTCGCCGCCGGCACCACGAACGGCACTTCCGGCGTGAAGGTGCCACCCGCGCCGCCCGGCGCGCTGCCGAAGCAAACCTATGTGGGCGGAACGACGACGCTCGTGGTGGGCGGCCGCAAGGCGCTGCTCATGCACATCAACAACGCGCATACCGATGGAGACACGGCGGTCTATTTCGCCGACGCCAACGTGCTCTGCACCGGCGACGTCATGAACAACAATCACCGCTACCAACAAGTCGACTACGCCAACGGCGGCGACATCAGGGGCGTTGTCAGAGGAACCGATATGTTTCTGAAATTGACGAACGACGACACCAAGGTCGTGGTCGGCCACGGTCCGCTGGCGAAACGGGCCGACATCGTCGCCTATAATGCGATGGCAAAGACGGCGCGCGAGCGCGTCGAGGCATTGTTCAAAGCCGGTAAGACCGAAACCGAGGCGATCGCTGCGGATCCGCTAAAGGACCTCAACCCGACCTGGGCCGCAAACAGCCAAGCCGCGATCAACTTCCTCAAACAGGTCTACAATTCATTTCAGCGCTCTTAGACGGCAGTGCGGCGAATGGCGGCGGCGCGATTGCCGCGCCGCGCCGCCGCGGCTACGTTGGCGCGGGCGATTCGGAAATTGACCGAATAACCGATTGGGGGGAAGAAGCCGATGCATCTGCGACTGATAGCGCCGAAAATCCTGGTGCTCGCCGCGCTGTTGGCGCTGGCATGGCCGGCTGCGCGAAGCCAGGCTGCCGGACCTGAAACCAGCCAAGCGGTTAACGCCACGCTCAATCAGTTCTTCAACCAGGTGCCGTATTCGCGCGAGCTTGCCAACAGGGCGCTGGCGGTCCTGGTGTTTCCGACGGTCGTCAAGGCCGGTTTTGGCATTGGTGGCGAATATGGCGAAGGCGAGTTACAGCTCCGCGGCCGTCACGCCGGCTACTACAACATCGCATCCGCCTCGATCGGCTTTCAGTTCGGCGCCCAGGCGCGCTCGGTTATCATCATGTTCATGACGCCCGGTGCGCTCGCGCAATTCCAGAGCACCGATGGCTTCAAGGTGGGAATCGACGGCTCGATCGCCATCATCACCATCGGCGCCGGCGGCGCCATCGATACCAACAGCGTCACCAAGCCGGTGATCGGCTTCATCTTCGATCAGAAGGGCTTGATGTATAATTTGACGCTGGAAGGCTCGAAGATCAGCCGCATCGGACCATAGCGCTCCATCCTCAACCTGAGGCGCTCGGCGCGGAGCGTCGAGCCTCGAAGGGCGAGGCCGCGGCCCCGGGGCCCTGCATCCTTCGAGGCTCGCTTCGCTCGCACCTCAGGATGAGGTCAATGGTACGTGCGCCCGCGTTTACTGCTCCAAGTGAATGTTGTTGGCCCGGATCACTTGGCCCCAGCGTGCAATCTCGCTCTTGAAGAAAGTCTCGGCGAATTCCGGCGAGCGCTGATCCGCCGGGAACACGTCGATGCCTTGTCCCGCCCAGTTTTTGACGATCGCCGGATCGGCGACCGCCTTTTGCGCCGCTTCGTTGAGTGTCTTGATGACCGCCTTCGGCGTCTTTGACGGCGCGAACAGCGCCTGCCAGTAGACGAAGTCGAGCTTCGGTCCGAGCACGGTCACGAAGCTGTCCACGTTCGGCAGTTCGGCGATCTTCTGCTTCGAGGTCACGCCGAACGCCTTCAGCTTCCCTGAATTGACCATCTGCACCACGGATTGCGGCGTGGCGAAGAACAGATCGACCTGACCGCCCAGAAGGTCGGTGATGGCGGGCGAGGCGCCGCGATACGGGATCATGTCGACCTTCACGCCGGCCTCTTGCGCGAACAGCGCGGTGGCGAGATGGCCGGTGGCGCCGTAGCCGGGGATCGCGGCTTTCAGCGTCTGCTTCTTCATCAGCGCTATCAGTTCCTTGAGATTGCTGGCGGGCAGCGTGCTGCGGCCGACCAGCACCAGCGGATTGCGGTTGATCAGCATGATCGGCCTGAAATCCGTCACGGTGTCGAACGGCAGCTTCTTGAACAGCGTCACGTTCGCTGAAATCTGCAGATTGGGCAGGATCAGCGTGTAGCCGTCGGGCGCGGAATGCGCGACCTTCTCGCAGGCCACGATGGTATTGCCGCCGCTGATATTCTCGACGACAAAGCTTTGCTTGAGCTGCGTGCCCATCGATTGTGCGACCACGCGCGCGGTCTGATCGGTCGGGCCGCCGGCCGGGTAGGGGACGATGACGGTGATGGTGCGGCTCGGATATTGCTGCGCTGCTGCCGGTATGAGGGTAGCGAGCAGCCCGCAGAGCGCGGCCGCAATACCGGCGATGTGTCTCATCGTCATAAGTTCCTCCCTGTTTATTGTGTTCGAGTGTTACCTTGGCGGGATGATTGGCAACAACAGATAGGGCTGGCGGCCTGCGGCGAAGTGCAGCGTATTGCGGGTGACAAAGATGTCGGCAGGCCGGTCGTCCGGATCGACATGTAGGAACGGGCCGACGCCTTTCATCGGATAGGGTGCATTCGGCAGCGCAATGTCGGTGCCGTCGACTTCGTAGTCCTTGCCGCGCACGGTGAGCGCGAGTCGGTAGCCGGGTGGCACCACGATCGAGGTCGGCCAGATTTCAATGTCGAGTTCGACCGGCTCGCCCGGCGTCAGCAGCCATTCCTCGTCGTGCGTGTGCCAGGGCCGGTACGGCAGCGATTTTTGCGCGTCGAGCTTGCGCTGCGAGGCGCGCAGCCAGCCGAGCCCGATCGGTACGCGCGGATCGTTCGAGCCGATGAAGGTGATCTCCTTGCCGGTGGGGTCGAACAGCCGCAGCGCCAGGAAAATGTCGGCGTCGCGGGTTGGCGACGAAAGCCAGAGCTTCGCGGCAACCGGGCCAGTGATTTCGAGGCTCTCGCTCAGGGGCGGCGTGCGGAAGGTCAGGCCATCGCCCGCGGTCTCGTAGTCCAAGGTCACCGTTGCGGACGGCGCTTGCGGCGATAGCGCCAAACCGTCCGACTGCAAAAAATACTTTGTCCATTGCGTGCGCGCGAGCGGCCATTCGTTCTCGGCGCGCAACACAAACGTCTCGTGCGGATGGCGAATGTTGAGCGATACGCGCGGCTGCTTGTCCCATCCAGTATCGTCGCCCTTGAGAAAATGGCCGAAGAAACGCTTCTGCAGCGTCTCGCCGTAGGGGCTGTAGAAATGCGTAAAGTGCGTATCGCCGTGCGCCTCCAGCCATTTTTGCTTGCTGCCGGCGCGCAAAAAACCTTCGAAATTGCCGCGGGTGTGCAGCCCCATGCCGCCCCAGTTGGCGGCCGACAACAGCGGCGCGTCGATCTCCTCGAACGCCGCGGTGCGCGCCGTGTGGTAATCGTCGATCAGTCGGCGGTGTTTCGCTTCGCCCGGCGAGTCGGCGCAGTTTTCAACGAGCTTTTCAGGCGGCAGCGTGTCGGGACCGGCGACTGGTTCTCCGGTCACCGCGCTTTTTGCGCCGCGGCTGCCGACGCCGTATTGCACGCTTGCCACCTGGCGCGGATGCCAACTGCGAAAGAAATCGCTCAAGATGCCGCCGTGCCGGCAGAGCTCGCGATAATAGTCGGATGCACCCTCCCAAATACACAAGGCGGCGAGATGCGGCGGCTTGAGCGCGCCGACATTCCACTGATTCATTGCGTAATATGAAATGCCGTTGATGCCGACCTTGCCGTTGCTCCAGCTCTGCGTGCCGGCCCATTCGACACAGTGGTAGAGATCGCGGGCCTCGCGCGGCGACCATACATCGAGCAACCCCGGCGAACGCCCGGCGCCGCGCGAATCGACACGCACGATGGCATAGCCGTCCGGCACCCATTTCTCAGGATCGACCAGCTCCCAGTTCTGATACTTGTTGCTCGATCCGGTCAGGACCTCCGGCGCGGCTTTGACGAGCCGCGCCCAGTTGCCCTTGTAGCCTTCCTGAAACGACAGGCCCTTGGCGTAAGGACCGTAACTGAGAATGACCGGATACTGGCCTTCGACGATTGGACGAAACACGTCGGCGCGCAAGGTGGCGCCGTCATCCATCTCGATCGGTGCATCCCAATCGATGCGCATCCCATCGCGTATTTCGGATTTCATGTCTCTGTCATGTCGTTTGTGTCCCGGACGGTTATTTTGGACCGTGCGAATCCCGACGTCCACGGCCCGCTGACCGGACGGTTCGAACGCAGTCAATCACCCGCGACAGCCCCTGGCTATTGTGGTAGCGTCATGCGTTCAGCGGGTTTTCCGCAAATCAGCTCAAGCCACAATACGTTCGAACCAGTCGGCAACCGGGAGGATCGCCATGTTGGAGCGAGTCACCTTGCGCGCACCGCGGCTTCGCGCTGCGGCTTTTTCCACCACATCATTGTTGGCGTTGTTGATCGCCGGGTCTTCGGCCTTCGCCCAGGCACCGAGTGCGCCGGCCAAGAGCTGCGCAGGCGATAACGGCGGTCTCACGCTGCCGTCGGGTTTTTGTGCCACCGTTTTTGCCGACAATCTCGGACATGTCCGCCACATGGCCGTCGCGCCAAATGGCGTGCTGTATGCCAATACGTGGAGCGGCAAGTTCTATCATTTTGACAAGCCCCCGGCGGGCGGCTTTCTGATAGCGCTCAAGGATTCGAAGGGCACTGGCCGTGCCGACGAAATCAAGCGGTTCGGCGCCGGCGTGCCGCAAGGTTCGACCGGTGGCACCGGCATCGGCTATTACAACGGGGCCATCTACGCCGAGCAGAACGACAAGATCATCCGTTACGTGCTGCCGACCAATCCCGATTCGATTGCGCCCACGGGGAACCCGGAAACTATCGTCTCGGGCCTGCCGCTCACCGGCAGCCACAACATGCATCCGTTTATCATCGATGCACAGGGCCACATCTTCGTCGATCTCGGCTCCGCGACCAATTCCTGCCAGATCGAGGATCGCACACCGGGCTCTCTCGGGCACAACCCGTGCACCGAACTTGAAACGCGCGCCGGCACGTGGCGCTACGACGCCAACAAGACCGGCCAGCGTTTCTCGGCCGCCGAGCGTTACATTACGGGACTGCGCAATGGCGAGGGATTCGGTGTCGATTCCGCCGGCCGACTGTTCGCGACGCAGCACGGCCGCGATCAGCTCAACCAGAACTTCTCGAAGCTCTATACGGCCAAGCAGAGTGCCGAACTGCCGGCGGAGGAACTGGTCGAGCTTCGTCAGGGCGCCGACTACGGCTGGCCCGAATGCTATTACGATCCCTTCCAGAAGAAGCTCGTTCTAGCGCCCGAATATGGTGGCGATGGCGGCAAGAAAGTCGGCGTCTGCGCCGAAAAGACGGGTGCAATCGCGGCGTTTCCTGGACATTGGGCGCCCAACGATCTGTTGATCTATACCGGCAAGCAATTTCCCGCGGTCTATCGCGACGGCGCTCTGATCGCCTTCCACGGTTCCTGGAACCGCGCGCCCGAGCCGCAAGGCGGCTACAACGTCGTGTTCCAGCCGCTCAAGGACGGCAAGGCGGCGGGAGACTATGTGATCTTTGCTGACGGCTTCGCCGGCCCGACCAAAGAGCCTGGCCAAGCGGCGTTCCGGCCGACCGGGCTCGCCATAGCGCCGGACGGCTCGTTGTACATTTCCGACGATAAGCATGGCCGTATCTGGCACGTCAGTTACCAGGGCAGCGCCGATGCGGCGATAGCGGCCGCGCCGGTGCCGAAGATGTATGCCACCGCGTCGGTCGGCCCGGTGCATCTCACTGCGGCGCAGATGAATCCCGCAACGCTGCCCGTTCCACCCGGCGCGACCAGGGAGCAGGTCGTGCTTGGCGACAACATCTTCCATGGCAAGGCGGCGGGCGGCACCTGCAGCGGCTGTCACGGCTCTGATGCGGCGGGCGGCCCGCAAGCGCCATCGCTCGTCAGCGGGCATTTCTTCGTTAGCGACGGCAGCCTGTCGGCCATCGCGACGACGATCAATGACGGGGTACCCAAGCCGCATGACTACGAGGTGCCGATGCCGCCGAAGGGCGGGGCGCCGTTGTCGAAGGACGACGTCGCTGCGGTGGCGGCGTACGTCTGGGCCATCGGCCACGTTGCAGCGAAGTAAGGGCGGCCACGACCGCCTGGGGCTTATAACGAATTATGAGCAGCGGCCGGGTTGCACCGGCCGCTTTTCGTTATTTTCATCGTCGCTTCAGCCTTCGCCGATCTCGCGCAAAATCTCGGCGCCATGTTCACCGAGCCGTGGCGCCGGCCGATCGGAAGCCATAGGCACGCCGTCGAGCACGATCGGGGTGCGGATGCCGGGGCTGACGCCGCCTTTGGCGCCAGGATTTTTCAGCTCGAGCTTCATGCCGCGGTGAATCACCTGCGGATCGGAAAAGACCTGCTCAAGATCGTTGATGGGGCCTGCCGGGATTCCGGCGCCTTCAAGTTTGTCCAAGAGCGCTTCGCGTTTGAAGCGCGACGTCAGCGCGGACAGCTTGCCGACCAGCACATCGCGCGCGGCGAGGCGGCCCTTGTTGTCCTTGTAGTCCGGATTTTCCGCGAGCTCAGGCGCGCCCAAGATGCCGCAAAGTCTGACATATTGGCTGTCGTTGCCTGTGGCGATGATGACCAGACCGTCGGCAACTGGAAAAACCTGATAGGGAACGAGATTGGGGTGCGTGTTGCCGATGCGCTTCGGCAATACGCCGGAGACGAGGTAATTGAGCGCCTGAAACGACAGCACGCCGACGGTGGAATCGACCAGAGCTGTATCGACGTAGCCGCCCTTGCCGGTCTTCTCGCGCTGCGTGAGTGCGGCGAGGATGCCGACCGCGGAATAGACACCGGAGAAAATGTCGGAAATAGCCACCCCGCAGCGCATCGGCTCGCCGCCGGCGGTGCCGGTCAATCCCATGATGCCGCCCATGCCTTGCGCCATGAGATCATAGCCGGCACGCGGCGCATACGGACCGGTCTGGCCGAAGCCGGTCACCGAGCAATAAATCAGTCGCGGATTATCGGCGGCAAGACTCTTGTAATCGAGGCCGAACTTGGCAAGGCCGCCGACCTTGAAGTTCTCGATCAGCACGTCCGAACGGGCGGCAAGCTTCTTGACGATGCGTTGGCCTTCGGCCGTGGTGAAATCGGCTTCGATCGACCGCTTGCCGCGATTGGCGCAGTGGAAATAGGCGGCGCCGAGATTGCCGCCGTCGGCGGCCGGCACAAACGGCGGACCCCAGGCGCGGGTATCGTCGCCGGCGCCTTTGCGCTCCACCTTGATCACATCGGCGCCGAGATCGGCCAGGATCTGGCCCGCCCATGGCCCGGCCAGAATCCGGGCAAGCTCCAGTACTCGTAATCCAGCTAACGGACCCGGCATGCGTAAACCCTCGCGCATTGCGGCAATGCAAAATAAAATAACGGCGCCGCACGCGGGTTTAACTGGCCCAGGCGGCCGGCTTTGTCCACCGTGTGGACAGCCTGTGTGCGGCTACTGAGTAGGGTTAGTACACGGCTCCGCTTGCTATCGCGCATTGCCGTCATTAGCTACAGGCCTGCCGACCGGATGGGTGCTGAGCGGTGAATTCCAGCTTCTTTAGTGAAATGCTGCAGAGCATTGCCGACCGCGGGCGCGCCCTCATTCAGCGCCGCGAGCCGGCGCGCGAGCGTTCGGCCGGTCTGGTCGAGACCTGCGAGGCGCTTCTGTCCGGGCGTGGCGAAGCCTCCGGTGTAGCGCTCGCGGGCGACATCCTGGCGCGTTATTCGGCACTGACGATCGGCCCGCGAGTGGCTTTCTTCGAGGCGTTGGAGACCACGTTCGGTTACGATCGTCCTCACATCGATGCGGCCATTGCGGCTTGGCGGGAGTCACCCACCCCGGCCAACGCCGCCGAGCTGCACCGCGCCAGCGAGCCGCGGCGGCTCGAATTGTTCCGCCGGCTCAATCTCGCGCCCGGCGGTACCGCCGCGCTGGTGCGGATGCGCGAGCAGTTGCTCGACGCCATGCGGCACCGCGAGGACCTCGCGGCGATCGATAACGACTTTGTTCATCTGTTCACGTCGTGGTTCAACCGCGGTTTTCTGGTGCTGCGCCGGATCGATTGGTCGACGCCCGCCGTGGTCCTGCAAAAGATCATCCAGTACGAAGCGGTCCATCAGATTCGCGACTGGGACGATCTGCGCCGCCGCATCGATCTGCCCGACCGGCGCTGCTTTGCGTTCTTTCATCCGGCGCTGGTCGACGAGCCGCTGATCTTCGTCGAGGTGGCGCTGACACGCGAAGTGCCGGCCGCGATTGCGCCGATCCTCGCCGACAAACGCGACATCGTCGATCCGGAGCGCGCAACCACGGCGACATTCTATTCCATTACCAATTGCCAGCGTGGGCTAGCCGGCGTGAGCTTCGGCCATTTCCTGATCAAGCAGGTCGTCGAGGAGATGTCGCGCGAGGTGCCGCGGGTATCGACCTTCGTCACGCTGTCGCCGGCGCCGAATTTCGCCGATTGGCTCAAGCGCGAGCGCGCGCAGGAGGCTTCGCTGGCGCTCGATGACGACGATCGGGAGGCGTTGGCCGCGCTCGATAATCCGGACTGGTGGCGCGACGAGGATATCGCTGCCAGCGTGCGCGAACCGCTGCTGCGCGCCGCCGCCTGGTATTACATGCGCGCGCGCAATCGCCGCGGTCTGCCGGCGGACGCGGTCGCGCGTTTCCATCTTGGCAATGGCGCGCGGCTGGAGCGGCTCGATTGGCTTGGTGACACCTCGGAGCGGGCGCTCGCCCAGTCTTGCGGACTGATGGTCAATTACCTCTACGACATCGATTACATCGAGCGGAACCACGAAGCGTATGCGCAGCAGCACGCCATTGTTGCGGCGAGTGCGGTGACCCGCCTGCTGCGCGCGCCGTTGCGCGAAATCGTGCCGGTGTCGGGCTAGCGGTCATTGCGACAGCAAGTGAAGCACCCAGATAAAGGGTGCTTTCGCCTACTTCGCTCGCAACGACGTTCGAGTAAACGCGATGCCAAATCTACTCGGTGTGCTGGAAACGGCGCTGTACGTGGACGAGTTCGCTCGCGCCTGTTCGTTCTATGAACAGGTTCTGGGCTTAAACTCGATCTATCGCGATGCGCGTCTTTGCACCTACGACGTCGGCTCCCGGGGCGTGCTGCTGTTGTTCCTGCGCGGCCAGTCGTTGCAGACCACGCGTCTGCCCGGCGGCACGATTCCTCCGCATGACGGCAGCGGGCCGGTGCACATCGCATTCTCGATTGCCGCCGATGAGCTGGCCGCGTGGGAAACCCGGCTGGGCGAAGCCGGTGTTGCGATCGAAGGCCGCACCACATGGTCGCGTGGCGGCACCAGCATTTATTTTCGCGATCCCGATGATCACTTGCTCGAACTGGCGACGCCCGGCCTGTGGCCGGGCTATTAGGATTTTCCGTACACCGGCACGATCGCGCCGCGGGTAACGCGGTTGTCGGGCGAGGCGAGAAACGCAATCGTCGCGGCAACTTCTTCGACCTTTGGCCACAGCGCGAAATCAGCCTTGGGCATGGCCTGGCGGTTGGTCTGTGTATCCATGATCGAGGGGGCGACCGCGTTGACCAGGATGTTGTCCTTGGCCACCTCTTCGGCGAGCGCAGCGGTCAGTGCCGCGACGGCAGCCTTGCTTGCCGTGTAGGCAATGCTGCCCGCGCCGCTGCGCCATTCCAGGGCCGGGCGGGCCGCGACGTTGACGATGCGGCCGCCGACGCCGGTCATCGCCCGCACCGCGGCACGGCAGCACAACGCGCAGCTGACGAAATTCATGTCGAGTTGTTGGCGCAGCGTGCTGAATGCCGTATCGCGCAGTGGACCGGCTGCGAAGCCGCCGGCAATATGGATCGACGCCCACAGCCGGGCGATCCCGCCGTAGAGCCGCTCGATGGCCGCTTCGTCGGCCAAATTGCCGGTGATGCTGAGCACCACTTGCTTGTGGTCGCGCAGCCGGAAGTGCTGCGCCTCCGCCTCGTGAAAGCACGGCACGTGACAGATCGCGCCGGCCTCGATCAGCGTGGTAACGACGGCGGTGCCGAGCGCTCCGGCGCCCCCAGTGACGACAATGTGATGGTCGCGAAGGTCCATGATCGGCTTCCTCGCCGATCATCGCCTATTCGGCCCGATTTGTCATTGCCTGTTGGCCTGTTCGGTAAGGGACTGGATTGCGCACTCGGCAATCCGGGCTAGGATTCTCCGAAAGGAGAATCAGTGGCTGACTTCGACCTGGCGGTGATCGGCGGCGGCATCAACGGGGCCGGCATCGCGCGCGACGCCGCGGGGCGCGGCCTGCGGGTCGTGCTGTTGGAGCAGAACGATCTCGCGTCCGGCACCTCGTCGGCGTCGTCGAAGTTGATTCACGGTGGCTTGCGCTACCTGGAGCATTACGAATTCCGTTTGGTGCGAGCTGCGCTGGCAGAACGCGAAGTGCTGCTGCGTCTTGCGCCGCATCTCATTCGACCGTTGCGCTTCGTACTGCCTATCAATCCGGCGCGGCGCTCGGCGTTGCTGCTTCGGTTCGGCCTCTTGCTCTATGACTGGATCGGCCGGCGCACGATCCTGCCTGGTACTCGCGAGCTCGACCTGTCCGCCGACTCGGCCGGTCAGCCGCTGCGCGATATTTTTCATCACGCCTATGAATATTCCGATTGCTTCGCCGACGACGCGCGCCTTGTGGTCGTCAACGCGATGGATGCTGCCGAACACGGTGCGTCGATTCGGACTCGGACGCGCTGCGTCCGCGCCGAACGCAGCGATGTCTGGCGGCTCATTCTCAACGCGCGCGGACAGCGCGATGTCGTGACGGCGCGCGTCCTGGTCAATGCGGCCGGTGCCTGGGTCGAGTCTGTCGCCGAAACGGTGGTGCGAAAGCCGCCGGCGCGGCCGCATCTGCGACTCGACAAAGGGACCCATATCGTTGTGCGCCGGCTGTACGATCATGATCGCGCCTACATTCTGCAGGCCGCCGACCGGCGGGTGGTTTTCGCTATTCCGTTTCAGCGCGACTTCACGCTCATAGGCACGACGGATGCGAGCTTCACCGGCGACCCTGCGGCCGTCGCGCCGAGCGGAGACGAAATCGTCTATCTGTGCGGCGTCATGAGCGAATATTTCCGCGCCGCGGTTTCGCCCGCCGACGTGGTTTGGGCGTTTGCGGGCGTAAGGTCGCTTTACGACGACGGCGCCGGCAAGCCGCAAGACATCGGCCGCGAGTACACGCTGGTGCTCGACGAGCGCTTTGGCGAGGCGCCGCTGCTGACCGTGTATGGCGGGAAGATCACCACCTACCGGCGGCTCGCCGAAGACGTGCTCGATCGGCTCGCCCATTTCTTTCCGCGGTCGGAGCGCTGGACCGCCCAGCGTCCGTTGCCCGGCGGCGACTTTCCCCATGACGGCGTCGACGCGCTGGTTGAGCAAACATTGCAGCGCTGGCCGTTCCTCAGTGATGACCACGCGCGGCGGCTGACGCGTGCCTACGGCACGCGCGTGAAAAATGTACTGAAAGACGCAAGCGGTATTGACGACCTTGGACAGCGTTTCGGCGCGGACCTCACGGCCGCCGAAGTCCGGTATTTGGTGGACCGGGAGTGGGCGCGGACCGCGGACGACGTGCTGTGGCGACGCTCGAAACTCGGCTTGCGCCTCAGCGCGGCGCAACGCGATCAACTCGAAGATTTTATGGGCGCGGCGAATCGCTGAGCCCGGTATTTCTCCGCCTGCCGGGTACGATTCGACCTCGGGTGTGATCCGGCAATTCACATCAAATTTTAGCAATCTGCTTCATGTCAATTTTATGGGTTCGTGATTTCATGAATTGAGTGAAATTAGGCTTTCCCCGGCAACGTCGTGGTAACAGCATCATGGACCACCCTGCAGGCCAAATTCGCGACCGGCTCGATGTACTGAAAGTGCTCGTCGTCGATGATGAGCACACGATGCGGCGGGTGACCCGCTCGCTGCTGCAGTCCATCGGGGTCAAAAACATTCGCGATGCTTGCGACGGCCGCGCCGGTCTGGATGCTGTTTGTGCGTGGGCTCCGGACGTCGTTGTGCTCGATTGGAAAATGCCGAATCTCGGCGGCTTGGACTTCGTCCGGCGGGTTCGCTCGCCCAACGAGTTCCCTTATCCGGACGTGCCGATCATCATGCTGACGGCGTTCGGCGAGAGGTCGCGCGTGATGGAGGCGGTCGATCTTGGTGTCAACGAATTTCTGCTCAAGCCGGTTTCTACGAAAGCACTGCAAGCCCGGCTCATCTCAATCCTCACCAAGCCGCGCCGGATGGTGAAGAAGGGCGGCTGCTACGTTCCCGAGCCGCGCAAGTTATCGAGCTATCTTCCGGACATCGATCTGGAACTGAACGAACTCGTTCTGGCCAATTAGGTCACGGCGAGCGCGCCGGCATTAACGGAACGCTCACCACGCAAACGCGACGGATGTTCGGCGGCGTGGAATTCGGGCGAACTGCACCTTCGAACTTTACCAACCCGCAAGACGCCCGTGCTCTGATGCGACCTCATCGCCGCTCGGGTTTCGAACATCTCGTCAGGGTTCCATCATTGCATCATGTACACGAAGCCGTCGAAGAAAGAAATTGAAGACCTCATCCAGTCGCTCTGGGTACTCGTGGTCGACGACAATCAGTACATGCGCAAGATGATCAGAAACCTTCTGGTCAATTGCGGCGTGAAAGATATCTACGAGGCGGCCGACGGTATTGCCGCACTCGATGCAATCCGCACCGTCGCGCCCGATGTGGTGATCCTCGATTGGGAAATGCCGCTGCTCAATGGCGCCGAACTGGTGCGCATCGTGCGTTCGCCGGGTGTATTTCCGATGCCGGACATTCCGATCATCATGCTCACCGGACATTGCGAGCGCTGGCGCGTGGTCGAGGCCGTCAAACTGGGCGTCAACGAATATCTGACTAAGCCGGTTTCAGCGAAGGCAATTTACGATCGCCTAGTGTCCATCATGACTCAGCCGCGGCCGGTGGTGCAATTGGGCGATTATTACGGTCCCGAGCCGCGCAAACTTCTGAGCGACGGCGTCGACGATGACCTTCTCGCGGTACCGATCGCCGAGTCGGCTGCTGGCTGACCGTTGCCGCATCTTGTCGCCGCCGGCGTGCGGCGATTCCGATCTCACGATTGCCAAAAATATGCGCTAGGTATTGCACCGGGGCACGCGCGGTCGTGGCGCCGCCGTCGTTGGGGAACCGATGCATACGGTCGGATCGAGACAGGGTGCCGCTCTGGCGGCCGAAGGCAATTCGCGTCCGCTGCTGCGTATCGATGGTCTGACCAAGCGCTTCGGCGCTGCCGCCGCCGTGGAGCGGCTGTCGCTCGACATTTATACCGGAGAGTTTTTAGCGCTACTGGGACCGTCCGGGTGCGGCAAGACCACGTTACTGCGATTGATCGCAGGTTTCGAGCGGCCGAATGCGGGCCACATTCTGCTCGACGGCGTCGATCTCGCGCGCGTGCCGCCCTATCGGCGTCCGCTCAATATGATCTTCCAGGATTACGCGCTGTTTCCGCACCTGAGCGCCGCCGAAAATGTGGCGTTCGGATTAAAGCAGGAGGGTCTGGCGAAAGCCGAGATCGCCGGCCGGGTGTCCGACATGCTGGCGTTGGTCAAGCTGGATGATTTCGGCGCGCGCAAGCCGAGCGAACTCTCCGGCGGCCAGCGTCAGCGGGTGGCGCTGGCGCGTGCGCTGGTCAAGCGTCCCCGGCTGCTTTTGCTCGACGAACCGCTGGCGGCGCTCGACAACAAGCTGCGAGACGCGACGCGGTTCGAGCTCATGGAACTGCGGCGCCAGCTCGGACTGACTTTCGTCATGACCACCCACGATCAGAGCGAGGCGATGATCGTTGCCGATCGGGTCGGCGTGATGGACAGCGGCCGGCTCCTGCAGGTCGGTGCGCCTGCGGACATTTACGAGCGGCCGGCTTCGCGCTGGGTGGCGGACTTTATCGGCAACGTGAACCTGTTCGAAGGCCGGGTTGGCGACGATCGCCGCAGCATCGACGGTACGGCCGCGGGCCGCTTGGTGGTCGCGGCGCCTATCGAGGCTGAACCGCGTACGGCTGTGTGGGCGGCGGTGCGGCCGGAACGAATGCGTCTGACGCGCGACAAGCCGCCGGTTCCCGACAACTGCCTGAGCGGAATGATCGTGGAGATCGGATATCTAGGCGGCCTATCAATCTATCAAATCCGCATCGCCGACGGTTCGCGGGTGACGGCGGCAATTGCCAATCTCAATCGCCTTGGTGAACGCGCCCCGCAGCAGGACGAGCAGGTTTGGCTGAGCTTTTCGGCCGAGGCCCCGATTGTGCTGACACGATGAGATCGTGATGGACATCGTTCCCGCGAAGCCTCGGCCTTCATCCGCGCAAAGCCTCCTGATCGCGCTGCCGTTCGCATGGCTCATCGTGTTTTTTCTCGTGCCGTTGCTGATTGTGCTGAAGATCAGCTTCTCGGAAAGCACAATCGCGTTGCCGCCCTATGCGCCGCTATTTCATCTCGCGTCCGGCTGGCGCGGTCTTGAGGATTTCTTCGCCGGCCTTTCGTTCGAAAATTATCGGCGGCTCGGCTCCGATCCGCTCTATGTTCTGTCCTACGTAAAAAGCCTGGAGATCGCGGCGTTCTCGACGTTGCTGCTGCTCCTCATCGGCTATCCGATCGCTCACGGCATTGCGCGTACCCCGCTGCGACTGCGAGCCGTCCTGGTCATGCTGGTTGTGCTGCCGCTCTGGACCTCGCTTCTCGTCCGCGTCTACGCATGGATGAATATTCTGCAGCCCGACGGCCTGCTCGATCGCCTGCTGCTGGCGCTCCACATCGTGCGCGAGCCGCAGGCATGGCTCGGCACTGACACGGCGATCTATATCGGCATCGCCTATTCCTACCTGCCATTGATGGTGCTGCCGCTTTATGCGGGACTTGCGAAGCTCGATCACTCGTTGATCGAGGCGGCCGCCGATCTCGGCTGTCCGCGCTGGAAGGCGTTCTGGCTCATTACGTTGCCGCTGTCATCGCCCGGCGTGCTGGCCGGCGTGCTGTTGTGCTTCATTCCGATCGTCGGTGAATTCGTCATTCCCGATCTACTGGGCGACTCGCGTGTACCGATGATCGGCCAGACGATCTGGATGGAGTTTTTCGGCAACAAGGACTGGCCGGCCGCGGCCGCGGTCGCCGTCGTGCTGGTCTGCCTTCTGATTATCCCGATCGTGTTCCTTGCGCACCACGCGATGCGCGCGGCGGATCGGAGTTGATGATGCGCAAGATCAGCCTGTTTAATGTCCTCGCCATCGCGCTCGGCCTGGCCTTTCTGTATCTGCCGATCGCCGTACTGGTGCTCTATTCGTTCAATGCGTCGCGCCTGGTGGCGGTGTGGGGCGGCTGGTCGCTGCGCTGGTACGGTGAGCTCGCCGGCGACGCCGCTATCCTTGATGCCGCGTTCAACAGCTTGAGCATCGCCGTCGTTTCGGCGAGCGCGGCGACACTGATTGGCGTCGTCGCGGCGCTGGCGCTGTTCCGTCTGGGCCGCTTCCGCGGCAGGCTGGTTTTCGCATCGGTAATTTGCGCGCCATTGGTCATGCCAAAAGTCATCACCGGCTTGTCGATGCTGCTGCTGTTCGTCGCCATCGCCGTTGATCGGGGGTTTTGGACCGTAGTCATCGCCCACACCACGATGGCGATGTGTCTCGTCGCCGTCATCGTGCGGTCGCGGTTGGTCGACTTCGATCTGAGTCTAGAGGAGGCCGCCATGGACCTTGGCGCGCCTCCGCTACGCACGTTCTTGACCGTGACGCTGCCGCTGATCGCACCGGCTATCGCCGCCGCGTGGATGCTGGCGTTCGCGCTGTCGCTCGATGACTTGGTGATCGCGAGCTTCGCCACCGGACCGTCGGTCACCACGCTGCCGATCCATATCTATTCCGAGATTCATCTGGGCGTGAAACCGGAGATCAACGCGGTGTGCAGCATCTTCATCGCGGTCGTCGGCGTCGCCGTGCTCAGCGCCTTGCTGCTCGCCAGGCTTGCCGGAACGCGCGGTATCCGGGCGCGGCGATGATCAATCTCTGCTCTCGCCCGGCGGATGAAACAAATAGAACAGGAACCAGACCGGCACGATGATCAGCGAGCCGAGCAGCACGTTGGGAAGCGCCCACGCCAGCCCTTGTCGCGCCAGATCCGCGAGCCGTGCGGGCGACATGCCGGCGGCCTGCATGAGTTGATCGGTGGTGAGCCCGAAATGGGCCAGGATCGTTCCGACGATCAGCGACGCGACCATCACCTTGATCACAGTGCGCGTGAGGCGGCTGAACATCGTAGCCTTGCGGTTGGCAGGGACCCGCTGATTCGTGCGCGGCGAATCATAGAGCATAGAGAAGGAAAATGCCCGCCCGGTTTGGTTGCGCTTCGGTGCCTGTGCGGGACTCGGTAGCCAAACAAATCGGCAGCGTGGCGGGACTGTAGCAGCCGTTAGAGGCCGCTATTGAGAAGTCGCCGGGGCGGTCACGGCCGCGGGCTTATATTCGGGCGCCGCCGGGCTCGTTGCGGTCGCAGGCTTGCTCGCAGTGGCTGGCTGCGCCGCCGGAGGCGCGAACAGCTGATCGATCACCGAACGAACGGCGTCACCCGCGGAGTGCCGCTTGACTGCCTCGAGGAGCGGCGCCGCCGCATTCGAGTGGCGGATCAGGCTCGATGCATCCGGCAACGGCACCGGGCTGTCCCAGGGCCCCTGGACTGTGAAGGGCAGCGCAAATTCGTCGGCGGTGTTGGCCGAAACCAGCGTTGCGGTACCCTGGAGGTCGAGGTCGCGGGCAGGGATCGACGCCTCACCGGCAAGCCTCAGCTTCACGGCCGGTCCGTTAAATTCGAGCTTCTGGACCGAGATCGTGCCCTGGTCGATCTTGACGGCGAGCATCAGCCGATTGAATTGGGTTCGTCCGTTGCGAAAATCGCCATTGCCGGACAACGGCCGTTTCTCGAGCCGCTGCAGCAATTGCGCCACGTCGATGCCGATCAGCGCACCGTCTTGCGCGCCAAGGCTCGCCGAGCCGTTGAGGGTATGCGTGACCGCCCATACGGATTGGCCCGAGCCGTCAACGTCGAGCGCCAGCGTGCCACGGCCATCGAGCTTATGCAGGCCGAACATCTGGCTCAAACAGTTGCCAAGATCGACGTCGTCGAACCGCACGTGCGAGCTGATCTCGATGCCATCCTTGCCATTGCCGATCCCGAAAGTGCCCGAGGCGGAGCCGCCAAATGCCTGCGAGTCGCCGATCGTCACCTTCAGCTTGCCGCCGCTCATGTTGGCGGCCGCGGCCGTGCGGCCCAGTTGAGCGTTTGCAATCTTGATGCTCGCGGCCGACAGCCGCAGATCGAGATTGAAGTCTGAAAGTCCATCGAGCGCGATCGGCAGGCGATCCCAGGTGCGCTCGTTCGTCGCCATCAAGCGGGCTCCCTTGACGTAAGGAGTGAGGTCGAGCGACTCGGCGGCAAGGGTGCCCTGGACCGCGCGATGACCATCTGTCGCCAGCGTGAGAACGCCCTCGGCCCGGTTGCCGTCGAGTTCGACATTGACGTTGGTGAGCGACACCGTGCCATTGCTGACGTCGCTTTGCGCGCGAAGCGCGAAGCGCTTGAAGCCGCCGAACGGCACCCTGCGTTTGCCGGTCCAGCGCAGGGCATCGCGCAGCGATGGCGATTCGACGTCGAGCGTGCCCGCCAGCTTAAGCGTGGGCTCATTGCTGGCCGTGCCGTCGAAGGCGAAGTTGAGTGGTTGCGACGCGAGCCGCAATTTGACGCCGGAATTCTTACCGGTCAGCGCCGCCAAGAAATCGCTCAGCGCCAGGCTCGCCTCCACCGGCTGGTCGCGCCAGACGAAGTGGCCGGTTGCCGCGAAGCTGCGGGAAATCGACGGCCAAGCGACCTCAAAGTCCACGTTGTCGATCTGCTCGGGAGCTCCTGCCTGGGCGTCGCGCACCACGATCGTGCCGTCGTGGATGCCGATCTCAGAGAAGGAGCCGCCGCGCTTGGGATTGGGCTGCAGTGCCCGGGCGAGCGAGGCAGTGAGCCCCGACCAATTCGATTGCCCGTCCTGGGCGAACGCAATAGTGATGGTGGGCCGGACCAGCGTGATGTCGGAGATTTCGATCCGTCCCGCAAGCAGCGGGAAATAGCTCAGCCGCGCAATCATCTCATCGGCATCGAGCGCCGGCTCGGCGCCGTTGTCGGCGAACAGCAGGTTGCGGAAGGTGACCGAAGCGTGCGGAAACAGCGAGACCGAAATGTCGCCCCGCAATGTCGGATCGAGCCCGGTGACGTCGCGGATCTCCTTTTTGACCGCGTCGCGGATCGACGCGGCCGGGATCAGGAAGGAAAGCCCGATCAAGGTCGCAAATGCCGCAGCGGCCACGCCGGTAACGGCAATCGCGAGGCGCTTTAGGCCGGGAGCCGCGGTCACAGCAGGCGTTTCCGATGTTGCGGGGCCAATCGACAATGGTGGGTGGCTGGCAAGGCTAAGACATGCGTGGCGTCTGTGTCGGATTCGTGGCCGTTTGGCGCGGTTTTGTGCTCCTCCGGCGGGCGGCGGCTAACGCACGGCCATTCGGTTGGAAGGGAAAGCGATCTCAATCAGGGTCCCCGCATCGGCTGCGCTTTTGACGCTGACATCGGCGCGGTTTGCTTCGGCAAGCGCCTTGGTCAGCGCCAGGCCGGGGCTGCCGCCATTCGTGTCCCAACCTGCCGCAGCGGCGCTGTTGCGGAGCGGCTGGATTGCGGCGGCCTCCTCAGTCTCTCGCATTCCGGTCCCGGTATCGCGCACGCGCAATACACCCTCCCCGCCGTTGCCGCCTGCGGTCGAGACAATGACTTGGCCGCCAGGGTCGGTAAACCTGATCGCATGAGCGAGTAGATTGAGCACGATCTGGCGCACGGATCGTTCGTCGGCGACGACATGCGCGAGCCCGGGCGTCAGCGCGCTGCGAATGATGATCCGGGCACGATTGGCCTGCGGCTGCATAATGCCGACGCACTGCTGGGTGAGCTCGTTCAGATCGAATTCGACAAAATTCAGTTCGAGCTGACCGCTCTCGACCTTGGAGAGGTCGACGAGATCGTTGAGCACCGAGACCAGGTGTGTCCCGGCTGCGTGGATGTCCTTGAGGTATTCGCGATAGCGTTCGTTGCCGATGGTGCCGAAGCGTTCGGCCAGGATCACCTCGGCAAATCCGATCATGGAGTTGAGCGGCGTGCGAATTTCGTGGTTCACCTTCGCGAGGAAGTCGGCCTTGGCAGCCGCCGTCTTTTCGGCCTCACGCCGCATGGTGCGATCGAGCGCGACTTTGATGTCGCGGTTCTCGCCGAGCGCGGCCTCGAGTGCGCCCCGCAGCCGCTCGGCGGTCTCACCGCCGGTCAGCTCGGCGGTCGCAGCGCTCGTCAAAATCAGTGCCAACGCGGAGTCGCCGTTCCATGGCACGCTGAACAGCCGGCCGTCGACCGGATGCTGCTCACCTCGTCCCGTCGTGATCGACAACGTCTCGGCGTCGCCGCTGTCATGCAGCGCACCCGGGCCGGGTGCCGCAAACAGTGCATGCAGTCCACCCGCCGCCGCCAGCGTATCGACGCTGTCGTAACCGCTCAGTTCAAGAAAGTAGCGGTTGGCGTAGAGCAGCGAGTCGTTGCGATAGACCAGAACGCCGGCCGGTACGCGATCGAGCAAAGCATGATCCGCGACGAGGGACTGTGCGGAGTGCGACGGTTCGGCGTTGACGCTGCTGGCTGGCGTAGCGGCCTCGTCCGGAGCGATCACGGCGGCCGCCCCCTCGGCTCCTGAGCCGCGCAGCCGAGCGGTCAATTCCTGCGCCAATTCGCGAAACGCGTTGCGCTCGACGGGGCTCAAGCTCGGCGCCCTCGACTCGGGCGCCGGCGTTGCACGAAACGGCACAACATTAGCGGCGGCAGGAACGATGCCGAGCCTGGGGTGTTCCGGCTGCGGCATCGCAGAATCGGATTCGGCCTCGGGGCGCGCGGCCATCTGCGCGATGGGCCCAATCGGGGGCTGGGCGATCGGGGCCGGAATTGCAGCGCTTTGTTCCGCCCGGGGGCCCACATCCCCAACCGCCGCAGATGGCGCTTCAGACCCGGACGGAAAGCCAAGCGCCCGCGTTTGCCGCTCGCGCGCCAATTGATTGATCCGGTCGATATCGCGGCAAACGCCAAAGCCACGATATCCACGAAACACGCGATCGCGATCGAACACCGGCAGTCCGGACAGCTCAACCGGCAGACGCTCGCTGGTATCGTCCACCGGCCACTCCACCGGTACGCCGCTCCAGGTCTCGCGCGTCGCGACAGCGTGAGCGACGCGATTGTCGGGATCGAGTTTCAGTTCCGCGGCGATCTCGCTCCACGGCCGGCCGCAGGCCGCGGTGGCGCGCGGGCCAACAAGTTCGGCAAATTCGTCCGAGCCGATGGCGAACCGATTGTCGGTGTCCATGTGCCAGACGAAGCGCAACGGATGCCGGCGTTCAGCAACAGGCGGGGGGCCATCCGAGGCCGGCTGTTCGGCTGGTGGTGTCTCAACCCCTGTCGTGACGCTCGCCGCGGCGATCGAGAGCGGCAATGGATTTGCTGGAGGCGGCGACGCTTCAGCCGCCACCATAGTGGGGCTTGCCGCGATTTCTGGTTCAGCAGGCGTCACGGTCGCGGCGGATTGTTCGGTTTCCGCTGCGCGCAGTGCGAGCGCAGCGTTGCCGGGCGGCAGCATCAGCGCGAGCGCGCATGAATCGTCGCGGCCAAGCCTCAGCATCGTGAATTGCGAGGTCGAGTCGCCGATGTGGGCACGGCCGCTGGCGCGTCCGGACTGGAGTGTCTCGGCGGCAAGTTCATCGAGTCCGAATGCCGAGACTGTCGTGGCGCCGCCGAGCCGCGGCACTGCCGCGTCGGTTGCATGCAAGAGCTTGCCATCGGGGCTGAAAACCGAGATCGGCCCGGTCAGCGCGGTAAAAAGACGGCGCAGGCGCTCGCCAAGAGGCAGCGCGGGACCGGCCGGTTCGCAGGCAGCAATCAATATCGCGGCCCTGCCGTCGGGCAGCACGATGCGCGAGCAGGCGCAGACCACCGGGCGGCCGAGGCCGGCGCCAATGCCGCGCAGCCGTTCGAGGCGTTCTTGACCGGCGGGCGGAAGCGCCACGGCGAGGCGCGCAATTTGAGCCGGCAACGGATGGTTTGGCGCGAACCGCAAATTGCCGCTTTGGGAGACATCGGAGATGCCGAAAACTGCCGCACCGACAGCGTTGGCCCACAACAGGCGCGATGCGTCGGCGCTCCAAAGCCAAACCGGCCGCGCGCTCGTCGCTTCGGCCGCAAGTCGCGGAATTTGCAAATAGGCGAGCTCGGACTCGACACTCGGCATGCGGCGGAACCCGTTCCCTTAAGGAATTCTTAATAATGCGGGCGCGGTGCGGCGTCCATGCCGGTCGCTTCCACAGCCGGCCGGCATGAGGCGATAACCTTAATTCGGCCGGTGGCCGGACACGCTACCGGTGGACTAACGACCGGGTTTGCGCGTTGCACGCTCGGGGCATTTTCGGGCTAGGATAGAGGCCCGGCCGACGGAGGACAGCTGTGGCGAAGGAACCATTCGAGCAGTTTGCAGTGCCGAACGAATTGCGCTCGTTCGCGGAACAAAGCGTGACGCAGGCCCGCAAGGCCTTCGAGGGCTTCATCCAAGCCGCCAATCAGGCGGTCGGACATATCCACGGTCAAACACAGGCGGCGCAGTCAAGCGCCAGCGAGATCGCGCATAAGTCGATGGAATATGCTGAGAAAAACGTGGCCGCGACGCTCGACTTCGCCCAAAAGCTGATGCAGGCCAAAAATGCCGCCGAGGTTATGGGGCTGCAATCGGAGTTTCTTGGCCGCCAGATGCAGACGCTCTCGGCGCAGGTCAACGACCTCGGTCAGAGCGCGGCCAAAATGGTGATCGACGCCGCCAAACCTAACGCGTAATCGCCGCGAATTTCGCGCGGTGCTGAAAATTCTCGCGAATTCAGAACGTTACGGTTTTGTGCAATGCAATATTTCCTATTGCAATGCACCAAAAACAATGTTATGTAAAGGACCAGATAGGTCCGGGCCTTGAGAAGTGTGCCGCGTTCGGCTGCCGGGCTTTGCAATGGAAGCGAAGGCCTTGCGCGACGGGCGGCGGGGCCAAGTTCAAATACACACCGTGAAACAGCCCAAGAGCAAACACAAAATTAAAGGACGTGCCATGGCTGAAACCGTAACTGAAGCGACTTCGAAGCCCAGGACCAGCAAGCCGGCCTCGAGCGCATTCGAAATGCCGAAATTCGAGATGCCGAAATTTGAGATCCCGAAGGTTGAAATGCCGGCTGCTTTCCGCGAGTTCGCGGAGCGCGGTGTTGCCCAGTGCAAGGACACCTACGAGAAGATGAAGGCCGCGGCCGAAGAGGCCACCGACGTGCTCGAGACCACCTATTCGACCGCCACCAAGGGCGCGTCCGACTACGGCCTCAAGGTGATCGAGGCGACGCGGACGAACACCAATGCGGCGTTCGATTTCTTCGGCGAACTGATCACGGCCAAGTCGCCGTCTGAACTCATCGAGCTGTCGAGCTCTCATGCCCGCAGGCAGTTCGAAGCGTTTACGCAGCAGGGTAAGGAACTTACCGCCCTGGCCCAGAAGGTCGCCACCGAGACCTCCGAGCCGATCAAGAACGGCATGAACAAGGCCTTCAGCAAGGTTGGCTGAAATCGCCTTTCCGTACGTTCGCGAAGGTAAATGTGCTGTCGAAAGCCCGGGCTCGCCCGGGCTTTTGCATGCCGGAATGAGGCCGTGTCAGGCTTGCTAAACTCGTCTATTGCTCATAGTTTTCGCGGCGCAAGAGGCCGCGCGCCATGCAGCTGTAGCTCAGTTGGTTAGAGCGCCTGACTGTGGATCAGGAGGTCGGTAGTTCGAATCTACCCAGCTGTACCAAATAAGCTAATAAAACCAAAGAGTTGATTTGCGGTCATCGTGCTGCTGCGGATGGTGTTGCCCCGGCGGCGGTAAGGGTTGCCGGGATATGCACTTGAAACCATATGCCGTCTGAGGCATTATTGCCAGGGCAATGCCATGGATAGTGCTCTTTCATGCGGCTTTTGAAGCGGAGTTCCGTGAGCTGCCGGAACCGATCCAGGACGAACTTATAGCCCGTCTCGGGCTACTGCGGCAGTTCGGACCTTCGTTGGGACGCCCCAACGTCGACACCCTCGACGGGTCCTCGTTCCCGAACATGAAGGAGCTGCGGTTTCGGCTCGACGGGCTCTGGCGCTTCGCCTTCGCCTTCGATCCGCAGCGGCAAGCGGTCGTGCTGGTCGGCGGCAACAAGGAGGGCGAGCGGCAAAAGGCCTTCTACAAGGAGCTGATCCGCATCGCCGATGAGCGGTTCGCCGCGCATGTGAAAACTGTGAAGACTGTGAAACTGGAACATAGGAAATGAGGGCGTCATGCGAAACTTTGATCAGATTATTGGTAGCCTGCCCGCTGCGCGGCGTGCCAAGATCGCGGCGCGGACGCGGGAGTTGATTGCCGAGGAGATGGCGCTGCGCAGCCTGCGCAAGGCGCACGATCTGACGCAGCAGAGCATGGCCAAGCTGCTGAAGATCGATCAGGCCGGTGTCTCGAAGATCGAGAGCCGCAGCGATATGCTGATCTCGACGCTGCGCAGCTACATCGAGGCGATGGACGGCTCGCTGCGGCTGGTGGCCGAGTTTCCCGACGGCGCCGTCGAGCTGTCGTCGCTCGGCGAGGCCTTGGATACCGGCGCCAAGATCAAGGCGAAGGACCGAAGCACGGGCGTCGTCAAGGCCAAGGCGCGGCGCAAGCCGCGGCTCGTCCACGCCGTCTAACTGATGCTGCACGAGGAAACGATCGACCCGGTCGTCGCCAACGAGCGCAATTTTTTACAAGGTTGAGCTGTGGACGGCCCGACGACCACATCGAGCGCCTGCTGTACGCGGGCAGCAGCCTGACGTGGGCGCGGGGCCTGTTTGACTCGCCAAACGGGCTTGTACCAGCACTCATCCGCGGAAATTCGGATCCTGCGCTTGGAACGGGCCGCACTTTGCGGCGGTGCCGAAACGCTGGTCGAAATCGACCGTGCCGCCGCCAATTGGAATGTGTGTCGGCGGCAAGCCGCGCGTGTACTGATTGACAATGACGGTCTTGCCGTCTGCCGTCATTGAAACCTTGATGGGCTCCATCGGCTTGCCCTTGTTCACCGACGTCAGATCGAGCGTGTAATAGCCGATCACCGGCTTCTGCAGATTGTGCACCAAGCCGTTGGGGTCTAGCGCGATCGACTGCGGGATATAGACTTCCATTGTGGCGTCCGGGCCCGTGCAGCTCAACATCCTGATCATGTAGGCGTCCTGGCCGGGATCTTTGGCGCGCGCGGGACCAGCGAGCGCCGCGATGCCCAGTGCAACCAAACAAGCGCACGTCAAAAAATCGGTCCGCATGCACAAGTTTCCGCGCCACATGACGACATCTCCTGCTTCAATCAAAAATGGCAGGCCGCGCGTCGTTCACTGCTCCTTGGAGTTTTGTAATAATGGCAGCCACGTCTCCTGTTGCTGCTTGACGAATGCAAGGGCCTGATCGGGTGTCATGGCGTGCGAATAGCTGCCGATGGTGGCGAGGCGTTTCTGAAAGTCCGGGCTGCTGACCAGCTTGGCCAAGTCGGCGCTGACCTTGCTGACGATCGGCTGCGGCGTGCCCTTCGGCGCAAGGAGAACCTGCCACCCGGTTGCCGAAAATCCCGGAATCGTGTCCGCGATGGGCTGGACGTCGGGAAATTCCGGGAGGCGCTTCAACGAGGCGACCGCGATCAACTTGATTTGCTTGCCTTTGACAGCGCCGGCGATGCCCGAATAACCCTCGATGATCATCGACACGCGCCCGCCGGCAACGTCCGAGACGGCAGCGGCAGTGCCGCTGTTATAGGGCACGCGCACGAAACTCACGTTTTCGCGTTGCTGCAGCAGGCGGCCGGTCAGGTCCGTCAGCCGGCCGGCTCCCGACACCGCGATCGAAATCGAACCCGGCTTCTTCTTGGCGAGCGCGATCAATTCCGGCAGCGTGCTCACGCCGAGCGAGGGATTGACCGCGACGAACATCGGATTCTCAGCGGTAAATCCGATCGGGATGAAGTCGCGCGGCAATTGCAGCGGCACATTGGGCGCAGCCGTCTTTGGGGCCACGAAGGTCGCCAGCGCCGGCATGTACAGCGTATAGCCGTCGGGTGCGGCCTCGGCTGCCGCGCGTGCCGCGATACTGCCGAACGCGCCCGGGTGCTCGATGACGACCACCTGGCGGCCCCACATCTTGCCGAGACCCTCGGCGACAAAGCGGGCGTCGACGTCCGGCGTGGAACCGGGCGCGGCGTCGGCGATAATGGTGACTGCTCTCGCCGGATAGCCAGCCTGCGCCTGGGCGGCGCCCGAAACGGCACCCATTCCCAGCAAGACAGCGGCCGCGACAGACCAAGTGCGCACTGCGTTCATTTTATCCTCTCGCACGTCTTTCTTCAGACTTGAGACTTGTTCAGATCGATTTCCCATGACGCCGGTGCCGCTATGTAAAAGTTGAGCGATCCTGTTGAGGGGCACTTTACCTTAACACGAATGGCATGGGGGGAGGCGATGCTCCCTTAGCTATTCTCCTCTATCACGCTGTCCTGGACATCCATCATGTCGACGGATTGCGTGACAAGCAGACCTTTGGCCGCATTGCCGAACGCCGGCTTGGCATTTGATGTCGGCCGCGAAACGCCGCGCCGCGTCGGCGAAATAAGCAGTGCTCCTGTCACGCTTAGCCTTTCGATCCACGATCGGCTCGAGTCCGTCGAGGCCGAATGGCGGCGCTTCGAGCAAAATGCCGATTGCACGCCGTTCCAGACCTTCGATTGGCTGCAGCTGTGGCAACGCCATATCGGGACGCGCCAAGGCGTGCAACCGGCCATCGTTGTCGGGACCCTCGCCGATGGACAGACCATCTTTATCCTGCCTTTCGGCATCGATCGCGGCGGCGGTGCGCGGCGGTTGTGCTGGCTCGGCCAGGATTTGAACGATTACAACTCACCGCTCATCCTCCGCGACTTCTCGCAGCACATCCCGGCGCAACGGTTCCGCGCGCTGTGGAAAGAATTGCGAAGGCGCATGCAACGCGAGCCGCTGTACCGCCACGACTGGATCGAACTTGAGAAGATGCCGCAATTCATCGGCGGCCAGGTCAATCCATTCTTCGCGCTGACGCTTGCGACCAACCCGAGCGGCGCACATTTCGCGGAACTCGGCAGCGACTGGAAAAAATTCTATGCCGCCAAGCGCTCGTCGGCGACCCGCCGCCGCGACCGCTCCAAGCGCAAGCGGCTGGCCGAATTCGGCGAGATCGGCTTTGCGGTCGACGCCAATCCGGACGCAGCAAAGGCGACGCTTGAAGTCCTGATGGAGCAAAAACGCCGGCTGTTCGCGCAGCGCGGCATCCCCGATATGTTTGAGCGCGCCGGGTGGCGTGAATTCTTCCTCGACCTCGCGGGAAATGCGTCGCCGCTTTGTACCTCGCCGGCTTTACGCAACGGCGAGCTTCAGCTGCATGTCGGGCATACGCAGATTGGCGCGCTTCGCGGCGCAACGCATCTCGGCGTGGTTTTTCGCGACGCCTATTACCACGTGCTTGCCAGCTACGACGACGGAGCGATCGCTCACTACGGGCCGGGCGCGCTGCACCTCCGTGAACTGATAGCCAACATTATCGATCTCGGGCTGCGCCGCTTTGATTTCACCGTCGGCGACGAACCCTACAAGCTCGAATGGTCGGACACGCACATCAAGCTCGGCGACTATGCGGCCGCGGCGACGTGGCGCGGCGGCCCGGCACTGGGCCGATCGATGATCCAGCGCCGGATCAAGCGTTTCATCAAACAAACACCGGCTGCCTGGCGCACGGTCTCGCGACTGCGCGCGCGAATAGGGCCGCTTCTGCAGCGTGTGAAGAGCGGATCGTGAAACTCGCGCTCATCTCCGACATTCACGCCAACCTGCCGGCCTTGCAGGCCGTGGTTGACGACATCGCGGTTGCCGGGGCCGATCGCATCGTCTGTCTCGGCGATATTGTCGGCTACAATACCCAGCCGGCGGAATGCATTGCCGCCGTCCAGCGTCTCGATGCGCTTTGCGTCGCCGGCAACCACGATCTTGCAGTCTGCGGACGGATTACGAGCAAAACTTTCAGCCGCGGAGCTGCTCGTGCAGTGGCGTGGACGCAACGCCGCCTCGGGCGGAACGATCTGCATTTCCTCGCCGGTCTGCCGCTCAAGGCTGCGATCGGCGGCAAGCTGATCGCCGTGCATGGCGCGCTGCATCCTCAGATTGATTGCGCCACCGTGAGGCTCGATAGCGATGAGCGACGTCTACAAAGCTTCCAGGCGCTCATGGCCGACCCATCCGGTGCGCGCATCTGCGCCTTCGGCCACACCCACCACGCCGGCGTCTATGAATTCCGTAAAGGCCGTGCCGTGACGCTGTCGGAGACGAAGGTCTCGCTGCGTGACGACGCATATTATCTGATCAATCCGGGCACCGTCGGCGAACCGCGAGCGCGCGACCGGCGAGCCAGCTACATGATTGTCGATCTCACGCAGCGAACGGTGTGTCTGCACAGAGTCGGCTACGATCTCTCAACGCCGCTCGCCGCTACGCGCAGGGCAGGGCTCGCGGCGGCGCTGTCGTTCATCCCGATGCCGATCCGCGTCTCGGTCGCAACCGGCTTTCGAACGTTGCGGCTCGATCGGCCGGTCCGGCAATTCACGGGCCTTCTCGGCCTTTGACGGCGCGGTACGCGCCGCAGCGGCCTAGCGCTCGATTCGATCGAGGTTTGCGGTCATCCGCGTGATCACGCGGCGGAACGCGGCTAGATCGCGCGCCGCTATGCCTTCCTCGGATGCATCGGTAATGCCACGCGCCACGGCGAGCAATTCGCTGCGCAGCCGCTTCGCCTTGGCGGTCAGCAGTACGCGCGCTCTGCGGCGGTCGGCATCGCTGCGCTCGCGCTGAATCAATCCAGTCTTCTCCATGCTGCGCAATGCGATCACAGTGGTCGGCTCCATCATGCCGACGCGCGCCGATAATTCGCGCTGGGAGAGCCCGTCGTGGATCCACAGCACGCGCAAGAAATACCATTGCCCACGGGTCACCCCGTAGGGCGCAATGCGACGCTCCAGGAGCCGCTGATAGGCGCGATGTGCGTCACGCACCAGATAGCCGGAGGACTGCCGCGGCGGAAGGTCGGCGCTGCGCGGTGCGGGTTTCGTTTTCGGTGACGGCCGCGTCGGCATCGGCGTTGACAGACCCTGCGATCCCGGGCAAATAATTACTTAGAAATCTATGCAATGGGAACGCGGACAATGCAACAGCCGGTGCGCAAGGAACAAACAACGGCCGCGGCGCCGAACCAAGCCTTCGATCTGCGCAGCACATTACAGTGGCTGCGCGCCAACGGCGAATTGATCGAGACCGATAAGGAAGTCGACCCCGATCTGCAAGTCACCGGGCTGCAGAAGCACATGGATGGCGGCTGCCCGGTACTGTTCAACACCGTCAAGGGCAAGCCGAACCATCGCGTCATCACCAATCTGTTCGGCGACATGGCGATCATCAACAAGATGTTCGGCTGGAAGGACGACGCCGAGCGCGTGCGAAAGCTCGCGCACGCGCTGTCGCATCCGGTAAAGCCTGTTGAGATCGCGCAGAGCGAGGCGCCGTGCCAGGAATTCGTCGTCGAGAAGCCCGACGACGTCAACAAATGGCTGGTGCCGATCCGCCACACCACTTACGAGCCGGAACTGACCGTCGGCTCCGGCATCCGCTGCGTCACCGGTCCGCAGTTCGATGGCGGTTCCGACCTCGGCTACAATCGCATGAATTTCCGCTGGGGTAATGTGGGCACGTTCCAGATTTCGCCCGGCTCGCACATGTGGCAGGTCGTCAACAAATACTACAAGGAAGATCAGCCGGTGCCGATCACCATGTGCTTCGGCGTGCCGCCGGCCTGCACAATGCTCGCCGGCGCCGGTTTCGACTACGCCGTGCTGCCGATGGGCTGCGACGAGATCGGCATCGCGTCGGCGGTGCAAGGCGCTCCGATCCGCCTTGTCAAAGCGCGCACGGTCGACGCCATGGCGCTCGCCGACTGCGAGTTGGTGCTCGAAGGCTACGTCAATCCGCGCGACCGCCGGTTCGAAACCGAGGAGGCCGAGAAGGCCGGCGTGCAGGGCCGCTACCATTTCCATCCGGAGTGGGCCGGCTACATGGGCAAGTCCTACAAGGCGCCGACATTTCACGTCACCGCCATCACCATGCGCAAGCCGGAGACCAAGCCGATCATCTTCGCGCTCGGCGTCCACATGCTCGATGACCACAACATCGATACCACGGTGCGCGAGGCGGCGATCTACGAATTGTGCAACCGGCTGCAGCCCGGCATCGTGCAGAACGTGGTGATCCCTTACTGCATGACCGATTGGGGCGGTTGCGTCATCCAGGTGAAAAAGCGCCACCAGATAGACGAAGGCTGGCAGCGCAACTTCCTGGGCGCGGCGTTGTCGTGCTCGCAGGGTATGCGGCTCGCCATTGCGGTGTCGGAGGATGTCGATCCGTATTCAATGGACGACGTGATGTGGTGTCTGACGACGCGCGTCAATCCGCAGACCGATATTCTCAATCCGATTCCCGGCGGCCGTGGCCAGACCTTCATGCCCGCAGAGCGCATGACCGCGGGTGGGCAGCAATGGACCGCGTCGAATACGCGCTTCGAAGGCGGCATGGGCATCGATGCCACCGTGCCGTTCGGATACGAGAGCGACTTTTTGCGGCCGGTCTATCCGGTCGACAGGGTCAAGCCCGAGGACTGGTTCTCCAAGGACGACATCGCCAACGCCAAGAAGCGCATGCACGGCTGGGTGCATTCGCTGGCGAAATCGGGACGATAAGTTACTCCTCCTCTCCCGCGGGGAGGGCAGCAGGTTCGGCGGCATCTTCGCTCAGCGCGAAGCTAACGTTTGCAAATGCCAAATTGCGGAACGTGGCACGGCGCGCCACGTCTGCAACATGCAGGCGGGCGTCTTTGCTTTCATACTCGCGATGTTCGCCCTGGCCGGTTTCGTCAAGGGCGTGATCGGTCTCGGGCTGCCGACCATTTCGATGGGACTGCTCGTGCTTGTCATGCGTCCCGTCGAGGCGGCGGCTGTGCTGGTGCTGCCGTCATTGCTGACAAACGTCTGGCAGATGCTGGCCGGGCCGTCGCTCACATCGGCTCTCAAGGCGCTCGGCCTGTCGTTCACCGTATCGACGCTGGCGCTGGCGGTGAACGTTGCGCGTGCCGATGCGATCGGCGGTTCGCTCGCCGCGACTACGCTCGCGGCGCTGGCGATCGCAACCGGCGGCATGTGGCTCGGTCAGACGTTGCGTTCGCGCCTGCCGCCGCTGATCTTCCGGTGCTGTTTCTTCGATGGCTTGCTGCTGCTGGGGCTGTATCTGATCATCGGTGTCGTCCGCTGAGGCATTGGACAACTTGAAGGTCGGCGGCCCATTGGCGCATAGTTGCCGTTCGAAATTCATTTGCGGGGAGCGCCAATGCAATTTGACGTCGTCACCATCGGCGGCGGTTTTTCCGGGCTGATCCCCGCTTGCCGCGCCGCCGAGGCGGGATTGTCGGCGGCTGTTCTCGAAGCGCGCAGCGAACAGCGTTATCCGTGCAGCTCGCGGTTTTCGACCGGCGTCGGCAATATTATGGGACTGCCGATCATGGCGGAGCCTGATCGGATTTTCCGCGCCGTCATGGAGGGCAGCGGCGCGAACGCGCATCCGGCGGTCGCCCGCGCGCTCGCAACTAACGGCAAGCGTACTATCGATTGGTTGTCGCAGCAGGGCGCGACGTTCGTACAGCGCGCGTTGCAGCACGATCAGCCGGGACAGAAAGTGCTGGCGCCGCCGCGGCGGGCGATCGCAGGGCTGGATTGGCAAGATCGTGGCCCCGACCTGTTCATGCAGCGGCTGGAGAAGAATCTCACGGAACGTGGCGGCGCCGTGATGCGTGGCGTCAGGGTCGAAGCGCTGGCCGTCGAGCACGGCGCTTGCGTCGGCGTCGATGCCATCCGCGACGGCGCCCGCCAGCGCATCGCCGCCAAGGCCGTGGTGATCGCCGACGGCGGCTTCGCGGCCAATCGGGACATGATTGCGCAATACATTACCCCGCGCGCGGATCGCGTGCTGTGCCGCGTCGGGCCCGGCGCCCAGGGCGACGGCATCCGCATGGCGGAAACGGCCGGCGCCGCAATCGGCGGCTTCGGCGCGTTCTACGGCCACATCCACCATCGCAACGCCATGACCAATCCGCAGCTTTGGCCGTATCCGCATCTCGATGCGGCCGCCGAACTGGGCCTGCTGGTCGGTCCTGACGGCAAGCGCTTCACCGATGAGGGCCTCGGCGGCGTGTGCATGGCCAATGCCGTGGCACAACTGCCCGATCCCCTGAGCGCGATCCTGATCGTCGACGATGCGATCTGGCGGGCGGAGCCCGGGGTCACCACGACTGTGCCGGCCAATCGAGCGATGGTGGAGGCTGGCGGCGAGCTGACCAGCGCAGCCACCATCGAAACGCTCGCGGTGCGGGTCGGCTTGCCGGCTGCCGCGCTTGTGCAAACCATCCGCGACCACAATCAAGCGGTGGCGAGCGGCGCGTTCGGTCGTCTCGCGGTGCCGCGCTCGACGCGCAAGCACAAGCCGATGCCGATCAACACCGCTCCGTTCCATGCAGTGCCGCTCTGCACCGGCGTCACCGGCACGATGGGCGGTGTCGTCATCAATGAACATGCGCAGGCGCTCAAGCCCGACGACAACGTCTTCCCCGGCCTGTACGCGGTTGGAACGCCGGTCGCCGGACTCGAAGGCGGCCCGCGCGCCGGTTATGTGGGCGGCATCTCCAAGTCGTTTGTTCTCGGATTTTTGGCGGGCGAGCACATCGCCAATCACATCGCAGTCGCGCATTAGCGAGGCCGTAGCAATGCCGCTCGCCGGACGTGCGTTTCTGTTTGCAGCCGCGGTTCTGGCCGGCGTTGTCGCGGCGCATGGCGGTGCCGTTGCGCAGACCTACCCGGCGCATCCGATCAGGCTGATCGTGCCGTTTGCGGCGGGCGGCCCGACCGACGTCACCGGCCGAATTTTGGCGGATGTGCTGTCGCGCGAACTCGGCCGCGCCGTGTTTGTCGAGAATTTCGGCGGCGCCGGAGGCAATGTCGGCGCCGAACGTGCCGCACACGCTCCGCCGGACGGTTACACGCTGCTCTTCACCAACATCTCGATGGCGATCAGTCCGGCGCTCTATCCGGATCTCGCTTACGATCCGCTGCGCGATTTTATTGGCCTCGGCATAACGGTGTTTTCGCCGACCATGCTGGTCGCGAAGCCTTCCTTCGCCAATTTGCCGTTCAAAGATTTCGTCGGCTACCTGAAAAACAATGGCCCAAGGATCAATGCCGCCAACACCGGGCCGGGCGGCCCGTCCTTTCTCTGCGAGTCGCTCCTGATGCGGCAGCTCAGGACGCGCTTTAACATGATCCCGTATCAAGGTACCGGGCCCGCCATGATCGACGTGGAAGCGGGACGAGCGGATATTGTCTGCGATGCCGTGATCACCGCGTCGGTGCAAGCCAAGGCCGGCAGGGTCAAGGCTTACGGCATTGTCGGCGACGCCCGCGCAAAACTTCTGCCTGACCTGCCGACCCTGGCCGAGCAGGGCTTGCCCAATGTCGCCATGCAGGTGTGGAGCGCGCTCTACGCGCCGAAGGCAACGCCGGCGCCGATCGTCGAGCGTCTGAATGGCGCGTTGCGCGCCGCGCTGAACGATCCGGATTTCCAGCGCCGGGCAGTCGCGGTGGGGCAAGAGACCGTGCCGCCCGCGCTCGCCACGCCGGCGGGCGCTCGTGATTTTCTGCAGGCCGAAATCGCCAAGTGGACGCCGCTGCTCAAGGCAGGTGCTCCGGCTTTGCCCTAATGCCGTTTAGGCCGCACCCAGACGATGCCGCCGGTTTCGCCCGCCAGCGGTCCGAACGTCGCCGGGGCGGGTTTGAGCATGCTCTCCAAAACTTTGCGCAGCGGTGACCAGTAAGGTACGTAAAAGCGGCGGTCGACGTCCATGACGAGCACCCGGCCACGATGCGCGTCGTAGGCGCCGATTGGTGAGATGTGGGGACCGTCCCAGTCGCCGGTGAGGACGCCCTGATTGAAATACATCAGCGCGATGTCCTTGCCAGAATGCTCGTTGGCGGCGAGCAGGCGCTGCAGTTTGGCCAGGCTCTCGTCCGATGCGTCGGCCGGTTTGAACACCTCGGCCTCGTCACTTCCCAATCCGTAAGCCTGCAGACTCTGCCCAACAACCTTGACCAGTTCCTTGAACGTAACACCGGAGCCGTCTTGCCCGGTTTCGGCCGTCCAACGCGCGTCGCCGAGTTGCGTCCGCAAGCCGGCTTGGGTGACGAGATCGACATCGGCACGCGCCGGCAGGCCGCGCAGCGCGTTGAGCAGGATGGCAATGCTCGCGGCTGAACACGCGCTGTCGGTGTCCTGGGGGATGTAGAACGGACTAATGGCCCAATAGTCCGGCGCCCGGTGGGTGCGGAGATAGCCGGTCGTCTGCTGGATCGGAATCGCGTTCGGCCCGAACCGCGGCTTGACGTCGTCGGCGCGGGCGCTGCCGGCCCAAAGCAGCGCCATCATGCCTGCAATCAGTAAGGGCACACGGCGCCGATACGGGAGCGGCTTGACTACCATGTTCATAACGACGCTGCCGATGCTCATTGCCGGGCGCGGATCATACACCCGCAGTGACGAGACGGTGGCTCCGCATTGCACCAGAAATCTGTTGCAGCGCGGGATATCCGTCATTTCCGCGGTGCGCCGGTGTGCCCAATATTTGTGTGATCGACGGAACCATTTTGTCATCGCGGTCTTTGATAGGAGCAATACTGCTCGCGTCACGAGACCATTAGGAGTTCTCATGGATACTGCCATTCGTTCCGAGAATCCGATTTTGACCGATGCTGTTTCGGCTGTTTCGTGGGCCAGCATCGCGGCCGGCGCGGTAACCATATCGGCGGTGACGATGCCGCTCTTGGCATTGGGGGCCGGTCTCGGACTGTCCTCTATATCGCCATGGACCGATTCTGGAGTCTCGGCCTCTACGTTCAAGGTGGCCGCCGGCATTTATCTGGTGATTGTTGCCGTGATGTCGTCCGCCATCGGCGGCTATCTGGCGGCGCGCCTGCGCACCAAATGGATCGGCGTCCATACCAACGAGGTATTCTTTCGCGACACGGCCCACGGCTTCATCGCCTGGGCTTTCGCAGTCTTGATCAGCGCCGGCCTGCTTGGCGCCGCGACCACTCATCTGCTCGGCGGCGCCGCCTCGGTGGCCGGCGCGACGGCGGGTCAGGCGGCCACCTATCCCGCGCAAGTTTATGTTGACCGACTTTTCCGGCGTGAAGCCCCCGCGGCCAATGCGGCTTCGGCTGGCGGTGCTGCTACGCCCGCACCGGCCGGTGGAAGCGCCGATGCACGTTCGAGTGGACCCGCGCGTGCCGAGGTGCTTCGGCTTTGGACAACGAGCTATGCCGCCGGTGGCGGGTTGTCGGCCGGTGACAGAACTTATGTTGCCCAAATGGTCGCCGCTCAGACGGGTATGAGCCAGGCCGATGCGGAAAAGCGCGTCGATGATGTCATCGCGCAGGCCAAGACTGCGGCCGATCAGGCGCGGCGCGGTGCCGCCAAGCTCGCGTTCTGGCTGACGGCCGCCCTGCTGTTCGGCGCGTTCGCTGCGAGCCTCGCTGCCGTCGAAGGCGGACAATTGCGGGACGGCACCTGGAACGAGCGGCGTCTTGTCCCGCGTCCCTGGTAAGCGAAACACTAGCAAGCGAAGATTCTGGAGGTAGAGCGATGCCGATATTGTTGTGGTTGTTGGGCATTCCAATCCCGATCATTATTTTGCTCGTCCTGCTTTCACATTAGGACGCGGCGTCGAAACAAAGCGATTTCTTGGAGACTGGAGGACATCATGGGATTCGGACGAGGCTTGCTGTTGTGGCTCCTTGGCATTCCGCTGCCGATCATCATTCTGCTGGCGATATTCTGGCGATAACGGGAAAGGTGCACGGATCTTCAGTGCCGAAATGGAGAAAGGTTCGCAGCTTCTTAGCGTTCGGGACTGAGCGCATCCAGGTGGTCTTTCTTCCACCGCTCCGTCAGCGCCTTGCGATCGAGCTTGCCGCGCTCCGTCTTCGGCAACGATTCACTGAGTAAGATGCGCTTCGGCGCCTTGAAGGCCGGCAGCGTCGCACAATAGCGAAGCAGCGAAGCAGCATCCGCGCTTGCGCCGGGCCGCGTTACCACGTAGCTCACGACTTCCTCGCCATAGATGCCGTCAGGCACGCCGACCGTGGCGGCTTCGATCACGTCGACATGCTGCATCAGAAACGAATCGATCTCGAGTGGCGAGATTTTTGCACCGCCGCGGATGATCAGCTCCTTCTCACGGCCCGACAGCGTCAGAAAACCGTCGGCATCAAGCGAGCCAAGATCTCCGGTGCGGAAGCGCCCGCGGCTGTGAACTTTGATACCGCCGTCGTCACCGAGATACCGGTAGGCATGATCGCCGAACCCGCCGAGTTCGACGTAGCCGATATCGCCGGGCGGCAGGCGCCCTCCGTCGGCATCGACGATGGCGAGGTCATGGTAACGGAATGGCCGGCCCACTTTACCGAGCCGCCGCTGTTCGCCGGGAATCGCGGCGATCCAGCTCACTTCGCTTGCGCCGCACCCCTGCGCGATCGGGATGCCGAATTGCTGCTCAAATCGCTTCCAATCTTCGAGCAAAAGCGGCGCCGAGCTTGACGTGATGAAGCGCAGCTTCGGCACGTCACCGCGCCGCGCCGTCTGCGCGCTGTTGAGCAGGATGTTGATGGTCGTCGGATTGCCGGTCGCGATTGTCACGTCGTGGTCGCGCAAATGCTGGAAGAAGCGGCTCGCGGAAAATTTTTCCGAAAGCACCAGCGTGGCGCCGCTATGGAGCACCGCAAGTCCGCCCAGGGTCTGCGCCGAATTCCAGCTGAACGGGCGAAAGTCGTAGAGCCGGTCATCTGCCGTGATGCCGAAACCTTCGGCCAGCGGGCCGATATTCAGAAGAAATTCGCGATAGTCGAGGATGACGCCTTTCGGCGTGGCGCTGGTTCCCGACGTGAACAGGATGACCGCGTCGTCATCGGGGCCGGCGGGAATTTGCGATTCTCCCGGCGCACAGCGCGCCAGCTCGTCAAACAGCGACCCCGGCTCAGGCCGGTCCCAGCGGCTCAGCCGCAAGCTCGGTATCTCGGCGCTTTCGACAAGATCGTCGAGCCCGAGGCCGTCCTGGTAAAGGATGAGGCGTGGCCTCAGCCGGTCGAAAATATTGCCGAGCTGGTTGCGGTTCATCTCGACGTGGACGGTGCAGATGGTGGCGCCCGCCGCCATCACGCCCAGATAGCAGACGAGATGTTCGATCGAGTTATTGGCGAGCAGCGCGACCCGATCGTTGGGCTTGAGGCCGCGCTGCTGCAAAAACGTCGCGAACTGTGCCGCGCTGTGGCGCAAGGCACTGTAGGACACGCGCCGCCCGTCGTCGGCCGACACGATGTATGGCTTGTCCGGCGTGCTCTCTGCGGCCCGCGCGATCCAGCTATGCAACAGATTTGAGCCGGCGTCAGTCTGCATGATAGGATGCTCCGGCTAATTCCTTAGCAACATAAGTAATTCAGCTGCAACCCGAAATGCAGCAGGTACGGAGTGGCGCGATGCGCAGAGCGACGGTGACAGCGGTCCTGACGTTCTGCAGCCTGCTTATCATAGCGAGCGGCGTGCCGATGCGCACCGCCAACGCGGCGGGCTATTGTCCGAACCCGGCGCACGCGCGACCCGAGAAGGTTCCCGCCGAGCTCGTGCCGGCGCTCGCTGCAGCGTTCGGTGTCGACAAGGGCGCTGTGGGCGACAGCGGCGTCGTGCGCTGCGTCGGCGGCAAATTGATGGGCTGCGTCGTCGGGGCCAATCTCAACTGCGGCAAGGCCGATATGCGCCGTTCGTCGTTTGGGGCGACGGCGTGGTGTCGCAGCCATCCGGGAGCGGCCGATATTCCGATGGTGGCCACCGGCCACGACACGATCTACGCCTGGTCGTGCAGGGGCCACGCCGCCGTCCCGGGAAAGGCGATCATGAAAGTCGATCGGCAGGGTTACGTCGCCCAGAATTGGAAAGAGATTCATTAGCATGGCCGCACAGACTGTGATGCCCGATCCGATGGCGACGCCCCTTGGCGGCGCCACGAATGTTGCGGGCTCGAATACGGCACCATTCCTGCCCTACCACGATCTGCGCCAATGGCTCGACGAGGCGCACAAGCTCGGCGAGGTGAAGGAGGTCGGCGGCCTTTCTTACCAGCGCGATATCGGCATGGTCGCCGAGATGTCGGCGCACACCGACGACGCGCCATGCTTCGTGTTCAACGATGTGCCGGGTGCGCTGCCGGGCAGCCGTCTTCTGGTCAATTTTTTCGCCGGCAAGCGCAAGAACATGACGCTCGGGTTTTCCAGCGAACTGTCCAAGCTGGAACTGAGCGAGAGCTTTCGCGTCAACCACGCCGCCATGGTCAAGCGCATTCCGCCCAAATTCGTCGACACCGGCCCGGTGATGCAGAACGTCATGCAAGGCGACGACATCGACGTTACCAAATTCCCGGCGCCGCAATGGCACCCGCAGGACGGCGGACGCTATATCGGTACCGGCTGCTACAACATCATGCGCGATCCGGACGACGACTGGATCAATTGCGGCACGTACCGCGTGATGATCCACGATCAAAAGACGCTTGGCTTTTACATTTCGCCCGGCAAGCACGGCCGGGTGATGCGCGACAAATACGCCGCGCGTGGCGAGCGCATGCCGGTCGCCATCGTCTGCGGCGGCGACCCGATGAGCTTTCTGATGGGCTCGAGCGAAGTGCCGCCGGGCGTCTGCGAACTCGACATCGTCGGCGGCATGCGCGGGCAGCCGGTCGAAGTCATCAAGGGCCCGGTTACCGGACTGCCGATTCCGGCCAACGCAGAAATCGTCATCGAGGGCTTCGTCGAGCCCGGCAACGTGCGCGAAGAGGGGCCGTTCGGCGAGTGGACCGGCTATTACGCCAGCGACGAGCGCGCCGAGCCGGTGATCGACGTCAAGGCGGTCTATTATCGCAACGAACCGATCCTGCTCGGCTGCGTGCCGCAGCGGCCCCCCGATGAAATCTGCCGCTACCGTGCGATCGTGCGGTCGGCGCTGTTGCGCGAGAATGTCGAGAAGGCCGGCGTGCCCGGCGTCACCGCGGCTTGGGCGCACGAAGTCGGCAATGCGCGGCTGTTTCTTGCCGTCGCGGTCAAGCAGCGCTATCCCGGCCACGCCAAGCAGGCCGGCCATATTGCCGCGCAATGTCACGTCGGCGCTTATTGCGGGCGCTATGTCATTGTGGTCGACGACGACATCGACGTGTCGAATCTCGACGAGGTCATCTGGGCGCTGATCACGCGCTCCGATCCGGCCACTTCGATCGACGTCATCCGTGGTGCCTGGTCGACTCCGCTCGATCCGCGGATCGAGCCGGAGCGCAAGGCGATCGGCGATTACACCAACAGCCGTGCCGTGATCGACGCCTGCCGGCCCTACCATTGGCGCGACAAGTTTCCGGCGGTGAATATGCCGACCGCGGACGACCGGCGCGAGGCACTCGCTCGATTCGGGCATCTCATGAAGTGATGAACAACAACAACGCACAATGGCCCGACCTGCCGTATGCGGCGTGGAGCGGGAGCTGCGAAACGCTGCAATTGTGGATGCAGGTTGCCGGCAAGGTCATCCTCGCGCGGACGCCGCTCGTCAATCACTGGTGGAACGTGACGTTGCACGTCACTGCGCGCGGCGTGGCCAAACGCGCCATCCCGTATCGCGGTGGCGTGTTCGATATCGTGTTCGATTTCATCGATCATCGCCTCGACATAGAAACCAGCGACGGCCGCCGCGAGAGCCTGCCGCTGCGGCCGATGGCGGTCGCCGAATTCTATGCGGAGTTCATGGGGCGCCTGCAACGGCTCGGCATTGATGTGCGGATCTCCGCCACGCCTTGCGAGATCGAAAACTGCATTGCCTTCGATCAGGATCGCGCGCACGCGCAGTACGATGCCGAATACGTTGCGCGTTTCCACCAGGCGCTGGTGCAATCCGCGCGCGTGATGAACACGTTTCGTTCGCGCTTTCTTGGCAAGGCCAGCCCGGTACATTTTTTCTGGGGCAGCTTCGATCTGGCGGTGACGCGATTTTCCGGCCGCACAGCGCCGCCGCCAAAAGGTCACACGCCGCACGTCGCCGACTGGGTGATGGCGGAAGCCTATTCGCGCGAATGTTCGAGTTGCGGCTTCTGGCCCGGCAACGGCGGCTTCGGCCGCGCCGCCTATTACGTCTATGCGTACCCGGAGCCGGACGGTTACGGCGCGACGCGTCTGACCACGGCCGATGCCGCCTACAACAAGGACGTCGGTCAATTCATCCTGCCCTACGACGCGGTGCGCGAAGCACGTGACCCCGATAACCTGCTGCTCGGCTTCTTGCAGGAGACCTACGCGGCGGCGGCCGATCTCGCCAAATGGGATCGCGCCGCATTGGAACGCGGTCCCTGAGACGCGGCCTGTTCTGCACGGCGTGGGCGGACCTGCCGCATGGCCCCTCCTGCTCTCTGAGGGTAGAGAATTGGCCGAATGGGCGTTTAGCGCCGCCGTCCGGCCGGCAGGACTTGCCAACCGACGCCGGCATGTTCCAGGAAGAATGAACTCGTCAGGGAGGTAAGAAGAATGCTTCGAGTCAACGCACTGCCGCGCCGTGCCGCGGCCTGGGTTTTATTGAGCGCCGCAACGGCGCTTGTGTCCGGAGTATCGGTGGCAGCACATGCGCAGACCGCGAGCGCGCCGACCGCCATCAAGGCGACCGAACTGGAGCCGACTCCCGACCCGTCCCTGTCGTTTAACGAGATGGCGAATGCCATGGGCCTGTTTGCCAAATATGGACTGACCTACGAGGCCGGCCCGAAGCTCGGCGGCGGCGGCCCGGCGCGGGTTCAGGCAATCGTCACCGGCAATACCGAAGTTGCAACCAGCGACATCATCTCGGTGATGGGCGGCATCTACTCCGGGGCCAAGATCAAAATCCTCATGGTGATGACCCCTTACGGCGACGAGGAGGTATTGGCCAGCAACAAGTACAAAACCCTCAAAGACGCCCTGGGCCAGCCCTGGGGCGTCGCCAGCCTTGGCGGCGCGCAGCGCTTTAACGCGCAGATGACGGTCGAGGGCATGGGCCTCAAGCCCGACGCTTTCAGGTGGACGGCGATCTCGGGTGCCGACGCGGCGCGCCTCGAAGCGCTTGACACCGGGCGGACGCAGCTCGCGAGCCTCTCGCACCTCGCCGTCATGCTCGCCGAGGCCAAGGGTTACACCAAGCAAGTCCACGTCGTGATTGCACATACCTCCAAGCACACACCGCCGGTGCCGCGGCTTGTGGTGGTGGCGAGTGACGATTGGCTCAAAGGCCATCAGGCCGAGGCAACGCGCTATGTCGAGATGATGCTCGATGCCAACCGGCAATGGGAGAACAATGCCGATTCCTGGGTCGCGGCGGCCGGTAAGATATTCAAGGAGGCCGGCTTGAACGACAAGCAGTTGCACGACGCCTGGCAGGAATTCCACGACGGCGGCTATTTCTCGGTCAACGGCGGCATCAACTATGCGGCCACGCAAAAGGTCATGGATCTGTTTTTCAAGCTGCGCAGCGAGAGCGCCAATCAGTATCTGTCCAAACCGTCCGACATCTATGACACTGGCCCGCTCAAGGCCGCGCTCGACAAGATGGGCGTCGTCAAGGGAACTCCGGGCTTGCCCGATGTTCCGGACTGGGACGGCAGCAAGGCCGCCGCAGCGAAGTAAATTGGACGATCGACTGTCCTGGCCGGCCGGCGGGCCGTGCGCTGGTTCATTCCGGATCGAGTCCGCCGGTCATGCCTGAACTTGAGTTCGTCAATCTTCGCAAAAGCTACCGGAGCCCGCGCGGCGAAAATCTCGCCGCGCTGGCCGATTTCAGCCTGAAGCTGGGCGGCGGCCGTTTCGTCTCCGTGGTCGGTCCGAGCGGTTGCGGCAAGACAACGCTGCTGCGCATGGCGGCCGGTCTGATCATTGCAGATGGCGGCGAAGTCCGGCTCGACGGCACGGTGCTGACCGGGCCGAGCCCGAAAATGTCGATGGTGTTTCAGGCCATCGGCTTGATGCCGTGGAAGACGATCGAAGGCAATGTCGCTCTCGGCATTCAGCTCCAGATGCATCGCCGCGTGCTCGACGCGGCGGAGGTCGAACGTGTTCACGCGACGATTGCGCTGGTCGGTCTGAAGGGTTTCGAGCACTATTATCCGCACCAGTTGTCGGGCGGCATGCAGCAACGCGTGGGACTGGCGCGCGCCCTGGTGCGCCAGCCTGAGATTCTCTTGATGGACGAGCCGTTCGGCGCACTCGATGCGCAGACCCGCGCGGTGCTGCAGGACGAGCTGTTGTCGCTGTGGGGACGCGTCAACAGCACCGTGCTGTTCATCACCCACGACCTCGACGAAGCGATTTATCTGTCCGACACCGTCGTCATCATGGGACGCCGGCCGGGGCGGATCAAACAGGTTCTGGAGGTGAAGCTGCCGCAGCCGCGCTACAGCTACGATGCGCGCGCCGAGGCGGAATTTTCCCGCCTGCGCAGCATCGCCTGGCAGAGCCTCAAGGAGGAGCTATGAGCGAGACCACCAATCTGCTCCCCGGGCCGCCGCCCAGGAACGGCAGATCGCTCGCCGCCGCGATCGGCGGCAATCACTATCTGCTGAGCATCCTTTCGGCGATTGTCTTTCTCGCGATCTGGCAGATCGTGAGCATGAAAGTGCCACCGATCATCCTGCCGGCGCCTATCGACGTCTTTACCGCATTCGTCACCTTGACGGCTTCCGGGGAATTGGTGCGCGCCACCGCGCAGACGATCTGGCCGTTCGCCGTGGGCCTCATTGTAGCCTTCATCGTCGGCACGGCGCTTGGTCTCGTGCTCGGGATTTTTCGGCCCGCGGCGCGCATTCTTGACCCGTATATCTTCGTGTTCTGGTCGATTCCCAACATCGCCTGGCTGCCGCTGTTCATCGCCTGGTTCGGCGTCGGCAATCTGACGCTTGTCATCTTCGTGTTCGTGTCGGCTGTGTTTCCGCAATTGCTGACCGTCGAGAGCGGGGCGAAGGAAGCGGACAGCTTTTTGGTCGAGGTCGCTCGCTCGCTCGGGGGCACCAAGCGCGAAATCCTGCGTATTGTGGTGCTGCCATCGGCGCTGCCCTACATTTTCGCAGGGCTGCGCATCGCGGTCGGCCGCGCGCTGGTCGGCATCATCGTGGGACAATTGCTGATCGTCGCGACCGGCATCGGCTACATGTTTCAGTTCTACGGCGAGACATTGTCGCTCGCCAAATATTTCGCGCCGTTGATCGTCATCGCCGCCCTCGCGGTGCTGCTTAATCGCGGCGTAAATTGGATGGAGCGCGTGCTGATTCCATGGAAGCAGCACGCCTTTACATGATCTGACAGCGAAGGTTTTGCTCGGGGCCTGCTACGCCACTTGCGGGTGGAATTTGCGCACGGAGAGAAAGCCCAGCACGACGAACAGGGCCAGCACGACGAGTTGCGCGATGAGGAACGACGGTTCCGATTGCGTCGGCGCCAGCGCATGCAACGCCGGGATCTTCGCAAACGATTGGATAACGGCGACGAAGCAGTTCAGATAAAGCGCCGCCATCGCCGTAACGACGTAGACCCACCGCCACCCGCCGTGGAGGTGAAAGGCGTAATACGCGCCCACCGCCACCGCCAGCAGGACCAGCGACAGGATGCCGACCATCCGCGGCGGGTCGAGCCCGAATGGCGGCAAAGGAAAGCCCGTGATGCTGGTCAAGATCGTGGTGAGGAGAAACAGCGCGGTCCAGCCGCCGAGTGCGCGGCCCGATAAGAGGCCGTAAAGCACGATCAGGCCTGTCACGATGCCGATCAGGCTCAGCGCCACGTGGATTTGCAGAAACAGGTGGGTCGACATACCCCAGGTCATAACAACCTCCTTGCGGTCAAAAACCGGCAGAAGCGTTCAATATCTTTAGTGCAGGAGATGTCACCAAAACGACAGTGCGACATGCGAATCGAACAACGCTGATGTGAGAGTCAGGCAGCGGGTCCTGCCGCAAACCGCGGCTTGACCGCCGGATTGGCGAGCCGCAGCGGCTCGCCCTTTTCGAATTTCTGGATCTGTTCGAAGCATTCCCGGAAATAGAGCTCGAAATTGTCCCATTCAGCCCAGCCGAGATGCGGCGTGCAGAGCACGTTCGGCATTTTCAGGAACGGGTGCTCGCCGTTCATGATCGGCTCTTCCTCATAGACATCGACCGCCGCATAACCGGGGCGGCCTTTGCGCAGCGCGTCGAGCAGGGCGCCCGGCTGCACCAGTTCGGCGCGCGACACATTGACGAACAAGGCGGTCGGCTTCATGCGGGCGAAATCGTCCGGGCCAATAAGCCCCCTGGTCTCGCGCTGCAGCCGGACGCTGACCGAGAGCACGTCGGCGCGCTCAAACAACTCGGCCTTCGACCGCGCGTACTCGTATCCCGCGGCGGCGGCATTCTCCTGCGATTTGCTCTGCCCGAAGGCCAGCACCTTCATGCCAAGACCCTTGCCGCCTTGCGCCACCAGCGAGCCGATCGTGCCCAGGCCGTAGACGCCGAGCGTCGAGCCGCGCAGCCGGTGCGACAGCGTACACGGCCAGTCGCCGCGCTTCATGCGCTCCGTTTCGAGCGCGACGTTGCGCCGTGAAGCGAGGATCAGCGCCAGCGTCAATTCGGCCGGCGCGTCCGGGGAATTGCTGACGCCGGTTGAGACCGGAATACCAAGTTCGGTGGCGGCGGCGAAATCGATCCGCTGCGAATTGCGGCCGACCAGCGCCAGCAGCCGGCATTTGGGCAGGCGCTCGAGCAGCGCGCGAGAAAAATGAACGCGCTCGCGGATGGAAACGATGATGTCGGCGTCGGCGAGCCGCTCAACGAGCTGATCGAGATCGCGGGCGGGTTCGCGATAGCGGACAACGTCATGGTGGCGGATCAAGGAGAAGCACGCGAGCCGATCCACCATGTCCTGGTAGTCGTCGGGAATGGCAATTTTCATAAGATCGAAAGGGGCAGGGCGGAGAGCTTTGCTTTTGCTCTCCGCGGGTGAAGGACGTGACGTCGGTCGGCGACGCGCCACCAAGCCGGTTCGATGGCGGTTGCCAAGCGTGGAGAAGTTTTAGGCCGCAGCCGCCTGCGCCTGCCGTTCCAGCACGAAGTCGTAGTTCACCACGCAGAACGGCTCGTTCATGATCTCGCCGGACGGCGCTTTGCAGCCTGCGGGCAGTTTCTTGAAATCGACGATCAGCGGCTCCTTCACGCCGTAGACCGCGTCATGCTCGATCCACTTGTCGCCGGACTGGAACAGATGCGTCACCAGGCCGTGATAACCGGGCGCTTTCAGCGCGAAGTGAATGTGCGCCGGCCGCATGTGACTGAGATTGGTGCGATTCATCAGTTCGCCGATCGTGCCGTCCATCGGGATCGTATAGGCGATCGGCGCCACGGTGCGGATCAGATAAGAGCCATCGGGCTGCGCGCGATAGAGGCCGCGCATCCAGACACCGTCGATTTCCGGTCGCTGTGCCTCGTATAGACCGTCGCCGTCGGTCTGCCACAGATCGAGCGTGGCGCCGGCGACCGGCTCGCCCGCAAGCCCGCTCACCTTGCCGACGACGAAGCACGGAATGCCCGGCGCATCGACCGCCATGTTGGCGCCGTTGGCAAAGGCCGGTGCGTTGGGTACGTGGAACGGACCCTCGACTGTGCTGGGCGTCGCGCCGCTTGGGCGGCGATGATTGATGGCGTCGACCAGCATGCTGACGCCAAGAACGTCCGACATCAAAATGAATTCCTGACGCTTCTCGTCGCACATCTGCCCGGTGCGAGTCAGGAAATCGATTGCCGTGGCCCATTCGGCTTCGGTCGGTTCGATCTCGCGCACGAAGGCATGAAGGTGCTTCACCACCGCTTGCATCACCTGCTTCAGCCGCGCATCGGGAATGTCGCTCCAGCGCTGGCGCACCACATCGGTCAGGGTCTTTTCCGTCACGTAGGGCATGGGGGTCTCCTTGGAATGCTAGAATTCATTTGCCGGTAATTTCGCGCCGCACCTGTGCGGCGCCTTCGGCCATGGCCTTCATTTTAGCAAAAGCGATCGCGCGCGGCAGGTATTTCATGCCGCAATCCGGCGCGACCACCACCCGATCGGCCGGCGCGTGGGCAAGCGCCCTTCGGATGCGCGCGGCGACGAGTTCCGGCGTCTCCGGCTCCATGTTCGACAGATCGATGACGCCCAGAATGATGGTTTTCGACGGCAATTCGCGCAACACCGCGAGGTCGAGCTTGGGCTGCGCCGCCTCGATGGAAACCTGCTGGGCCTTCGAGCCTTCCAATTCGGGCAGGAACGAGTAGCCCGACGGCTTCTCGTGCACCACAGCCGCATAGCCAAAGCACAGGTGGACCGCGACCGTGCCGGTCACACCGTCGAGCGCGCGGTCAAGCGACTTGAGCCCGTACTGGCGGGCCTTGTCCGGATGCTGCTGCATCCACGGCTCGTCGATCTGCACGACGTCGGCGCCGGCTGCGAACAGATCCTTGATTTCGGCGTTGAGCGCGTCCGCATAGGCCAGCGCCAGCGCTTCCTCGTCTTTGTAATAGTCGTCCTGGGCCTGCTTGCTCATGGTGAACGGCCCGGGCACCGTCGCCTTGACGGTGCGGTTGGTATTGGCGCGCAGCACCTGCAGATCGCGCACCTCGACGGGATGCCGCCGCCGAATGGGTGCGACCACGCGGGGCACCGGAATGGGGCGGCCGCTGCGATTGATGGTGCTGCCTGGATTTTTCACGTCGACGCCGTCAAGCGCGGTGGCGAAGCGGTTCGAGTAGCTTTCGCGCCGCTGCTCGCCATCGGTGATGATGTCGAGCCCGGCGCGTTCCTGATCGTGAATGGCGATGACGGTGGCGTCGTCCTGCGCCGCTTCGAGCTTATCGGGCGGGACCAGCCAGAGATCGTCCGCGCGCACGCGCGGCACCTGCTTCGACAGCTTGGGGCGGTCGATCAGCCATTCGGGCTGCGGGTAGGAACCGACAAGCGAGGTGGGTAACAGCATTTGTCTCCTCTGCCCCACCCCGCGCCGTTGATCTCACCTCACTGAGAGGATGAGCTAAGCCTTCAACGCGTTGGCGTAGGGATAAATGACCTTGCCGGTGACTTCTTCACTCGGCGACACCACGGTCTGATAGCTCATCCCGCGCCATGTTTCGAGGTTCGCGGCGTCGGTAATGCCGTGATACTGCACCTGCAGCTGGTGGGCCTTGACCCACTCGCCGTTTTTGCCGAACCGCACGCCCTCCGCCATAATGCTGTTGACGGCATTGCCGCGGAAATAATTGGCGATCTTTTCGTCCGCGATGCTCTTGGTGCCCTCGATGGCCTGCTGCAAGACCTGCAGGTAGGCGTAGCCCCAGCCGCCGAGATAATAGCCGAGCGGATCGATACCGAGCTTCGGCGCGCGCGCTTGGTATTTCTTGAAGAACTCCGCAGCCGGCGCCATCATCTTCGCCGATGGGACCCAGTTGTCGTAATTGACGACCCCGTTGAGGTGGGCTTTGAGCTTGCTCTTGATGGCTGTGGCCTGCAGCCCCACCATGGCGCCGCCGATCATCTTCGGCTTGAAGCCGAGTTCGTTGGCGGCCAAGAGCATGCCGACAGAACTGAGCGGATACGAGCAGACACACAGAAGATCTGGATTGCTCGCCTGGATCGCGCGGACGACCGGCGAATAGTCGGTCGTGTTCGGCGGGTAGGATTTGTCGTAGACGACCTTGAAGCCATATTGCTTGGCGTTGGCGCGCGCGCCTTCGGCGGCGTTGCGCGAAAACTCGGCGTCCTCGGCCGCGATCGCCACGGTTTGCGGCTTCGGACTTTGCGCCGCCGCCACCTGGAAGAAGCCCTCGCTGATGGTCTGCTTCGGGTTTGGGCCGCCGGTCGGGATGTACGAGAAATATCGCGGATAGTGAAACTCGCTGTTGGCGTCGAGCGCAAACAAGCTGAGGAAGGTCTTGTTCTTCTGCATCACGATCGGAATGGCGGGCGCCACCATATTGGTGGCGTAGCCGCTGACCACGAGGTCGGCTTTGTCGACCTCAAGCAGCTTGGTGTAGAGGCCCGGAATGTTCGACGGATTAGACTGATCATCATAATGGATCAATTGGACCTGGCGGCCGAGCAAGCCACCCTTGGCGTTGACCTCCTCGGACCAGATCTGGGCGCCGAGCAGCGCCTGCTGGCCGTTCACCGCGAGCGGTCCGGTCAGCGCCATGCCGAATCCGATCTTAATCGGACCAGTGCCCTGCGCCAGCGCGCGTGCGCCGAGGGCCGGCGAAACCAGCGCGGCACCGATGCCCGCATTGACCCGGCGCCGCGTGACTTGTCGTTGCATGTACTCCTCCACAGAGTTGTTTGAATGCCACAGCCGACAGGGCAGGATGATCCCGTCATCCCGCCCTGGTTTGCCGACGAAGCCTGATCATACCCGAAAACTGCTCGGGGTCATGCCTTAACTGAGGGCCTTCGCGTAAGGATAGATGACCTTGCCGGTCTCCTCATCGGCCGGCGTCAGCACCGTCTGATAGCTCATGCCGCGCCAAGTATCGAGGTTCGCCGCGTTGGTAATGCCGTGATACTGCACCTGCAGCATTCCCGACTTGGTCCACTCGCCATCTTTGCCGAACTTTATGCCCGAGTGCATGATCGTGTCGAACGTATGGGTGCGCAGATAGTTGGCGATCTGGTCGTCGCTGAGGCTCTTGGTTGCCGTGACGCCGTCCGCAAGGACTTGCAGATAAGCGTAGCCCCAGCCGCCGAGATAATAGCCGAGCGGATCGATACCAAGCTTCGGCGCCCGCGCCTGGTATTTTTTGAAGAAGTCGGCCGCCGGCGCGAGTAGCTTCGGCGACGGCACCCAGGTCTCATAGTTGATGATGCCGTTGAGCTGGGTTTTCAGTTTGCTCTTGATGGCGGTGTACTGCAACCCGACCATACCACCGCCCATCATCTTGGGCTTGAGGCCCAGCTCATGCGCGGACTGAATCATGCCGACCGAGCTATTCGGATAGGAACCGACGACGACAAGATCCGGGTTTGTTGCTTGGATAGCTCGGATAATAGGCGAGAAATCGGTTGTCGACGGCGGGTATTTCTTGTCGTAGACGACCTTGAAACCGTATTTTTTTGCATTGTCGCGAGCGCCGTCGGCGAGGTTGTGCGAAAACTCCGCGTCCTCGGCCGCGATTGCGATCGTCGCCGGCTTTGGATTCTGCGCCGCCGCGAGTTGAAAGAAGCCTTCGGTGAACGCTTGCTTGGGCGTGGGGCCGGACGGGATCATCGCGAAATATTTCGGGTAATGGAATTCCGCATTCGCATCGAGTGCAAACAGCCCGATTAAGACCTTTCCCTTCGGTATGATGACCGGAATGGTCGGTGCTACCAGATTGGTGCCGTAAGGACCGACGACGAGGTCGCACTTATCGACATCCATCAACTTGGTGTAGATGCCGGGTATGCTCGAAGGGTTGGTTTGATCGTCGTAATAGATAAGCTTGACCGGCCGGCCGAGCAGGCCGCCCTTGGCGTTGATGTCTTCCTCCCAAATCTTCATTCCGAGCAGCGCCTGCTGGCCCGCCCCCGCGAGCGAGCCGGTCTGCGCCATGGAAAAGCCGATCTTGATGGGCTCGCCCGCCGCGAAGGCGGGCGCAGCGGACAACGCGGGTGTGATCAAAGCGGCGCCGATGCCGGCGTTAACGCCGCGGCGTGTGATGCGATGGGTCATGGTTTCCTCCAGAGGGCGAGTTTTTTGCTTTATCCACTTCAGTCGTCATCTCGCGGCCGGGTAGAACGCCGACCTCAGATGACGCGGAAGTTTCAGAGCTAAGATGCCTCGCTTTGGCGCCCATGAAAAGGGAGCATGAGGGCGCACGTGGCAATCTGCCCGGGCTCTCTGCCCCGGGGCCACCCGCAAGGTTAATGGGACGATCTGCCCCGCCTCGCACCGGACGGCTGCCGCTTCGGCCTAGTCTAGGCGTTTTCGTAAAGCGCTGCCGCCCGTACGTCATCTTCGATCAGCCGCCAGATGTGATCGACCAATTTGACGAATTCCGGCGTGCGCTTCATGGTCAGATTGCGCGGTCGCGGCAATCCGATCTTGACCTCTTCCTGCAGCCGGCCGGGGCGGCGCGCAAACACCAGCACGCGGTCAGACAGAAAAACCGCTTCGTCGATCTGGTGGGTAACGAACAGCACCGTCTTGCGGCCTTCGTCCCAGATGCGCAGCAGCTCGGTCTGCATGATCTCGCGGGTTTGCGCGTCGAGCGCCGAGAACGGCTCGTCCATCAGCAGAATTTCCGGATCGATCGCGAGCGCCCGGGCGAGATTGACGCGCTGGCGCATGCCGCCGGAAAGCTGGCGCGGGTAATAGTGCTCAAAGCCTTCAAGTCCGACGAGCTTGAGCAGGTCCATGGCGTGCTTGCGCTGCGCCGGGCCGGTCTGGCCTGAGATTTCACGGCCGATCATGGCGTTGGCGAAGACGTCGCGCCACGGCAGCAGATTGTCGTTCTGAAACACAAAGCCGCGGTCGCCGCCCGGCTTGCGCACGATATGGCCGTCGAGCCGTACCTCGCCGGAACTCGCCTGTTCGAGGCCGGCGATGATGCGCAGGAATGTGGTCTTGCCGCAGCCGCTCGGTCCGACGACCGAAAGGAACTCGCCGCGATCGATGGCGAGATCGATGCTGCGCAGCGCTTCGAGGCCGCCGAACGACTTGTTGAGCCGCGAGATCGCGAGTTTCGACGCCATGCTCAATCCCGGGTCCACGGCACGAGGTGTTGTTCGAGCTTGCCGAAGCCCGCGGTCATGACGATGCCGGCGAACGCCAGGATGACGACGCCGGCAAACAGCTCCGGCATGTTGAAGGCATCGGCGGACTGGCTGATCAGGTTGCCGAGGCCGGCGCGCGAGCCAAACAGCTCTGCCACCACGACGCCGATCAGACCGCGGCCGATGCCGAGCTTCAAGCCGGCGAGAATGAATGGCACGGCAGAGGGCAGCGAAACCTTGAAGAAAATCTGCTGCTTGCTGGCGCCGAACGAGCGCAGCATCTCGATCAGGCGTTCGCTCGTGGTGCGCAGTCCGGCCTCGGTATTGATGGTGACCGGGAACAGCACCAGCGTGATGACGACGATGACCTTCGACCAGATGCCGATGCCAAACCAAAGAATGAACAATGGCGCCAGCGCGATCGTCGGCGTGGCGTAAAGACCCGACACCCACGGCTGCACCGCCTGCTTGAAGGTGGCGCTCGACGCCATGGCGAGCCCGAGCGCGCCGCCGAGCACGCAGGCAATCACGTAGCCAACGGCGAACTCGGCGCTGCTGACGCCAATATCGCGCCACAGCTGTCCGGTGCGCGCCAGGTTGACAATAGCGACCGCAATCTGCGACGGCGCGGCCAGAAACAGGGCGTTGGCGATCACAAAGCGGCTGACCAATTCCCATAGCAGGAGGCCGCCGGCGACCGACAGCGTACTGGCGAGATAGTGACGCCGCACCGTCGACAGAAACCGCGGCGGCGCGCGCGATTCTCCCGGCCTGGCGGCTGGCGCATTTGCCACTTTCAGTCCTTCGCTGGTCGCGCTCATATCGCCCGTTGGTCGTCAGTCGGAAACTTGGGTTACGCCTGGCAGGATGACGCGATCGACAGTGAAATCGGCGCCGACGTCGCCGAGACCGCGCAGCGCGTCAATAACGGAATTGACGCTTTCCTTCGAGACCTTTCCAGTCGGCTCGAACAGTTTCTTGTCGTGCAGGAAGGTGTAGGCCTTCTCGACATCATCTGCTTTGATTTTGCTCGTCGCCATTTGAACCTTGACGGCGGCCTCGCGGTTGGCCGGATCGTCGAACCAGGCAACGCCCTTGTTGTAGGCATCGAGGAAACGCTTGACGAGATCGGGGTGTTGGAGCGCCCAGTCGCGGTTCACCGCCATGCCGGCGAACGGCATCTTGGGCAGATAGTCGAAGGTAAAGCCGAGATTGCGGTAACCTTGCCCTTCGGCGAAAAAATTAAACGGCAAGGTCAACAGCGCCGCATCGACGGCGCCGGATTTCAGCGCCGAGAAGCGTGCGCTGGTGGCGCCCGCATAGACGTAATCATAGTCGCCGGATTTCAGCCCGTGTGGGGCGAGCATCCGCTCGGTGAAGATGCGGGTGATGTCTTTCGGACCGCCGATGATGATGGTCTTGCCCTTGAGATCTTCGATCTTGCCGATCGCTGGTTTGGCGAGCAGTGCGTAGGGTGGTGCCTTGATGACAATGCGAATGAGCGCCACGGGCGCGCCTTTGCTGACGGCACGGATCGGGTCGACCATGCCGGCGCTTGGCGCAATGTTGTAGGACCCGGCAGCTAGTTGCTGGATCACCGAGGCGTTCGACTGCGCGAACACGAGATCGATCTTGATATTTTCGGCCGCGAAATAGCCGTTGCTGATCGCGATATGCAGCGGCCAGAGATTGGCCGACGTGGCATCGACCGAGTCAATTTGCACAGTATCGGCGGCGCGCGCCGCCGGTACGGCCAACAGCGCGGCCGCCATTGTCAGAACGAGTACGCGAAACGATTGCAGCCGCATGCGATCAGTCCGCGACCTGGGTGACGCCGGGCAGCACGACCTTGTTGACATCGAGTGCTCCGGGCATGTCGCCCAGGCTTTCCATCGCCTTGGCGAGCGCCGTGAGCTTTGCCTTGGAGACCTTCCCGGTCAGATCGAACAGGTGTCCGTCGTGGAAGAAGGCGTACGCCTTCTCGGTATCGTCTTTGCTCAGGTGGCTTGCGGTCTGCAGGATATTGACCGCCTCCTCGCGATTGGCAGGGTCCTGGAACCATACGGTCGCCTTGTCCTGCGCGCGCAGCAGCCTGTTGAGGGCGTCCTTGTTGGCGTTGGCCCAGGCGACATTAACGGCGGTCCCCGAGAACGGCAGGTCTTTGGCATAATCGGCGGTCAGCCCGAGGCTGTGGAAGCCTTTCGCGATGGTCTGGAAATTGAACGCCGGCAAGAGGATTGCGGCGTCGACCGCGCCGGCCGCCAAAGCTGCGGCGCGTGCCACGGTGGCGCCGGCGAACACCATATCGAAATCGCCACGCTTGACGCCGTGCGGCGCCAGCATGCGCTCGACATAAATGCGGGTGATGTCCTTGGCGCCGCCGAGCGAGATCAGCTTGCCCTTCAGATCGGCGAGGCTCTTGATGCTCGGCTTGGCGACCAGATCGTAGGGTGGCGCCTGCACCTCGATGCGTACGACGGCAACCGGCGCGCCCATGCCGACCGCCCGTAGCGGATCGACCAGTCCGGTCGAGATGCTGATGCCGAGCGAGCCGGCGGTGACCTGCTGCACCAGCGCGGCGCTCGACGGCACGTAAACGATGTCCGGTTTGATTTTTTCAGCGGCGTAGAGGCCCTTTTGCATGGCGATCAGCGTCGGCCACATGTTGGCCGAGGGCTGGCCGACGGTGCCGAGTGTGATCGTTTTCTCCTGGGCGCGCGCCGGAGCGGTCACCGCGGCAGCCATGAGAACTGTCAGCAGCGCAGCGGCGGAACGCAGAATGATTTCACGGCGCATGATCCCCTCCGATCATTGTTTGCCGGCGATTACGATTTGCCGGCGACTGGTTTGCCCCCATGGGCCCGAAAGTGCGCTGCAATCTCCGTGCCGGTGGTCTTCCATACGCGGCCGTGCTGACTGATGTACCGCAACGCCGCGTCGAAGGCGTCGATACGGTGCGGGACGCCGGTCAGGTAAGGGTGAATCGCAATCGCCATCACGCGGCCCGACTCGGCACCTTCGCGATACAGCACGTCGAACTGGCGGCAGATCATGTCGCGAAACTGATCCGCCGTACGGTTGAAGCGTTCGAAGGCCGGCTTGTCGTTTATTTCATGGCTATACGGCACGCTGACCAGCGTGCGGCCGCCTTCGAGGTTCATGATGTACGGCTGGTCGTCGTTCGTCCAGTCGCACACATAGTCGCAGCCTTCGGCGGCGAGCAGGTCGAGTGTGTCCCAGGTCTCCTGCAATCCGGAGCCGAGCCAGCCGCGCGGCCGCGCGCCGGTGGCTTTTTCGATCGTCGACAGCGCATTCTTGATAATACGCGGTTCCTCGCCAGGCGCTGCCGCATTGAGACGGCGGGTATTGCTTTCGCAATGCCCCATCCACTCCCAGCGCAGCTTGTTGCCCTCTTCGATGATTTCCGGATGCTCGGCGCACAATTCGCTGTTGAGCGCTACGGTGGCGCGGATGCCGTGCCGCTCCAGCACCTCCATCAGCCGGAACACGCCGACGCGATTGCCGTAATCGCGTGACGACCATGTCGGTACGTCCGGAACCGGTGCGCCCGTACCGCCCGAGCCCGCAGGAACCTTCTCATCAAGCGCGAAGAATTCGATGTTCGGAATGACCCACAGTGCAACGTGCGCGCCGTTCGGCCATTTCAGCGGTGGCCGGCGGGTGATCGGCGAATAGGGGAACGGACCGTAACGCGCCGGCTTCATGTCAGCTTGCCCTTTTAATGGCTGGGGTTTTGGCGAGGTGTGCGATGATCTCGTCGACGTGCATGACGTCGGCATATTTGTGATGCATGTCGAACAAATTGACCTTGTGCGACATCAGGCTGCGATCGAAGCAGCATTCCTCGGCGAGCACCACATGGTAGCCATGCGAATAGGCATCGACCGCGCTGGCGCGCACGCAGCCCGACGTGCTTTCGCCGCACACGATCACTGTCTGAACGCCGAGTTGCGTGAGGTGCGCGGCGAGCGGCGTACCGTAGAAGGCGCTGGCGCGCTGTTTGGTGATGACGACGTCGCCCTTCTGCGGCTTGAATTCCGGACGAATCGCATAGTCGGCGGCATCGATCGATGGTTTGACGCGCCTTGTGGCGCCAACAAAGTCGGGCTTGCTTTCGCCGCGCATGTCGCCGGTCGAATAGAAGATCGGCAGGCCCGCGGCCCGCGCGGCGGCGAACAGGCGCTTGGTCGGTTCGATCGCCTCGTGGGCATAGCGGCCGCAGCCGCTCGGATTGGTCTTGACCAGTTCGATCGGCAGCTTGGAGCCGCCCCGGTAGGCGAGTTCGTAAAGGTCGATGGCGACAAGCGCCGGAGCCGGGCCGACGAAGGTCTGGCGCCGGTAGTGGGAGTAAATTTCCAGATCGTCCGGCGAGACGATGTCCCGCCAGCAATGGTCTTCGAAATCGCCACTCATGTGTCGTGTTCTCCTTCTCGATCCGGAGCGCGCTTGGCCCGCAGGCGGCTGCCGCCGCGCACAGTGGTCCTGCGCAGGCGGCCAAGCCCAAAATTATTTCAGAACGGGCGATCCCCGCCAATCCCGCCGCGGCAAAATTCGGGGTTCGCGGGCTGATTGCAACGAGGTATCTTGACCGGGGGGAGCGGATTTGAGATTCGCTGCCCACTTGGCCGGCGAGCAAGGGGACGGGGATGATCGCGCTTTCCGTCAACGGCAAATCCTACGAGATCGACGTCGAACCCGATACGCCGTTGCTCTGGGTGCTGCGCGACACGATCGGGCTGACTGGCACGCGCTACGGCTGCGGGATTGCGCAGTGCGGATGTTGCACCGTGCACCTCGACGGCGCGGCGACGCGCTCCTGCCAGGTGCCGGTCGGCAGTGTTGCCGGCCGAGAGATCACGACGATCGAGGCGATGGTCCATAACGGCAAGCCGCATCCGGTGCAGCAGGCCTGGATCGATCTGGACGTGCCGCAATGCGGCTATTGCCAGAGCGGCATGATCATGGCGGTCGTGGCGCTGTTGAACCAGAAGCCGAAGCCCACCGACGCCGAGATCGACGCGGCCATCAGCAACATCTGCCGCTGCGGTAGCTATCAGCGCATCCGAGCCGCGATCCACCAGGCGGCAGACTCGGCCCAGACCCTGGCGCGGCAAACGCGCTAACCTCTTGAGGCCCGTTTTCAGGTGTTGGCAAGTTCCTCGCGGAGGATTTCGAGCTCCAGCCATTGTTCTTGAGCCGCTGCGATCTTCAGCTGGAGCTCACCGAGTAAGGCAGTGGTCTTCTCGAATGCCGCGCGATCGCGCACGTAGAACTGGGGATCGCCGAGTTTCACCTGCAACGCATCAATTTCAGTCTGGAGCTTGGCGATCGTCTTGGGCAGGGTGTCGAGCGCGTGCTTTTCCTTGAACATCAATCGCCGCTTCGCGGGTTGCGATTGCGCAACGACCGGCGCGGTTTCCCGGCTGACTTTCTGAAGCCCTTGTTGCGTGGATTGCTCCCGCGTCAGATCCGCCCCGCGTTGCGCCAGCATGTCGCTATAGCCGCCGGCGTATTCGATCCAGCGGCCGTTTCCCTCCGGCACGATCACGCCATTGACGAGCCGGTCGAGAAAATCCCGATCGTGGCTGATGAGCAGAACCGTTCCGGGATATTCGGCCAGCGTGTCCTCGAGCACGTCCAACGTTTCCATGTCGAGGTCGTTGGTCGGCTCATCGAGGACCAGAAGATTTGATGGCTTTGCAAAGGCCTGTGCCAGCATGAGGCGGGCACGCTCGCCGCCCGACAACTTGCCGAGCGGCGTGCGGGACTGCTCGCCCGTGAACAGAAAGTCCTTCATGTAGCTGACGACGTGCCTGGCAGTGCCGTTGACCATCACGGTGCTGCCATGACCACCCGTCAACGCGTCGGCGACCGTGACGTTCGGATCGAGGCTGTCCCGGTTCTGATTGAGCGTCGCGACGGCGAGTGTCGATCCGAGCCGGACCGAGCCTGTATCCGGGGGCTGGATGCCGGTCAGCATGTTGACCAGCGTGGTCTTGCCGCTGCCGTTCGGCCCGATGATGCCGATGCGGTCGCCGCGCTGGATACGGATCGAGAAATCGCTGACGATCGCGCGTCCGTCATAGCTTTTGCCGATCTCGGCGGCCTCGATGACCTGCGCGCCGGATGATGCCGCCGAACTGGCCTTGATGGTGGCGTTGCCCGTCGTGGCGCGATAGGTGCGGCGCTGCTCCCGCAGCGCCTGCAATCGATCGACCCGGCGCATATTGCGCTTGCGCCGGCCGGTCACGCCGTAGCGCATCCAGTGTTCCTCGGCGACGATTCGGCGATCGAGCTTGTGTTGATCGCGTTCCTCTTCGGCCAGCACTGCGTCGCGCCATTCTTCGAAATGGGCAAATCCACGCTCAAGGCGGCGCGTCTGTCCGCGATCGAGCCAGACCGTGCTGCGCGAGAGCGTCGAAAGAAAGCGTCGATCGTGGCTGATGATCACAAGCGCGCTGCGCCGGGAATCGAGATACCGCTCCAGCCATTCGATCGTGGTGAGGTCGAGATGATTGGTCGGCTCGTCAAGAAGCAGGATATCCGGGCTGGGCGCCAGCACGCGCGCGAGCGAGGCTCGGCGCGCTTCGCCGCCAGAGAGGTTCGCCGGATTTTCCTGCCCGGTAAGGCCAAGCTCTTCCAGGAGACGACGGGCGACATGAAGGTCATCGCCCGGCCGCAGGCCGGCTTCGACATAGGCGAGGGTCGAGGCAAAACCCGAAAAATCCGGCTCCTGCATCAGGTAGCGCAGCAGCGTTCCGGGTTGCACGAAGACCGTACCGCGGTCCGGTTCGATCAGCCCGGCCGCGATTTTCAACAGGGTCGATTTGCCCGTGCCGTTGCGCCCGACCAGTGACACGCGCTCACCGGGACCGACGGAAAGCTCCGTTCCCGAAAGAAGCGGAGTGCCGCCGAAGGTCAGTGCGATGTCCTTGAGCTGAAGGAGTGGAGAAGCCATGCGACCTATGGGACTTCGTGCCGATCTATCGAGTGCGTCGCCGAGGCGGCGGGGACGAGCGCCTTACCGGCACCGCCTATGTAGTCGCTGCCGCTTGAAACATCTACGGACCATTCCGCCAAACGGGGCGCGGTCGCCCTGACGCTCCAGCATGGCGTTGCCGCTCGGCGCTGCGCGGCCTATCGTGCCGCCCGCAATCACAACCAGGACCATACCGCGATGAACGACGTCACTGCCCCAACCGAGCCACAAGCAAGCTACGCCAAAAAAGCCTGGCAATCCGACGTCATCGTCGACCTCATCAAGCACTACAACTTTCCTTTCATCGCGCTCAATCCTGGGGCGAGCTATCGCGGCCTGCACGACTCGCTGGTCAATTACGGCGGCAATCAGCCGCCGATCCTGCTCTGCCAGCACGAGAAGATCGCGGTGCAGATCGCGCACGGCTACGCCAAGGCGACCGGAAAGCCGATGGTGGCGATCGTGCACGACGTGGTCGGCATGCTGCACGCCACCATGGGCATCTACTACGCTTATATCGACCGCTGCCCGGTCTTCGTGATCGGCGCTACCGGTCCGATGGACGAAAGCCGGCGGCGGCCGTTCATCGATTGGATTCACACTGCTAATGTCAACGGCGAACAGCTCCGCCACTACGTGAAATGGGACTACCAGCCGGCCAGTATCGAGGGCGTGCCGGATTCGTTTGCGCGCGCCTATGCGGCGATGATGACCGAACCGCAGGGCCCGATCTACATGTGCTACGACGCCTGGCTGCAGGAGCAGCCGCTGACGCGCGACGTGGCGTTGCCGAAGGCGTCCGACAACAAGGTGCCGGTGCCGATGGCGGCCGATGCAAAGGCGCTCGGCGAGGTTGCCGACCGGCTGCTCGCGGCCAAATATCCGGTGCTGATGGCCGAATACGTGGCGCGCAGCGAAGGCGGCTTCGATAATCTTGTGGCGCTCGCGGATACGGTCGGCGCCGCGGTGTTCGACGTCCATGCCCGGCTCAATTTCCCCAACCGCCATAAGCTCAATCTGTCGTGCGAGAAGGAAATCTTCCGCGACGCCGATCTGATCTTGTCGCTCGACACCCGCGACTGGGAGAAGTCGACGCATTTCAACGACCGCACCAAGCGCCAGGTGGTGCCGCATTATCCGCCAAACTGCGAGATGATCGAGATCGGCTTCGGCGAAATCAACCTGAGCAAATGGTCGATGGACTATGCGCGCATGCCGACCTGCGCGTTGCGCGTGCTCGGCGACACGCTGACTGCCATTCCCGAACTGACGCGCATCTGCCGCGAGCGCATCGCCAAGGACTCAGGCTTGGCGAAGAAGGTCGCCGAGCGCGCCAAGCTGGTTGCCGCAAAACACGACGCGATGTTTGCCAAATGGGCCGAGGAGGCGAAGAAGGACTGGGACGGTTTGCCGACGACATTGCCGCGGTTGGCGTTGGAAATCTGGGACGCGATCAAGAACGAGGACTGGGTGCTCACCGGCGCCAACCTGCAGGACTGGTGCTACAAGCTGTGGGATTTCGACAAGTCCTACCGGCACTGCGGCCAGGCGCTCGGCACCGGCACGCAGATCGGCACCTCGCTCGGCGTCGCGCTGGCGCACCGCGACAAGAAGCGGCTGGTCGTCGATATTCAGCCTGACGGCGATCTGATGTTCGACGCCGGCGCGCTGTGGAGCGCGGCGAAGAACAACATCCCGATGCTGATCGTCATGTACAACAACCGCGCCTATTACAATGACTGGGAGCACCAGATTCGCGTGGCCAATTTCCGCGGCACGCCGGTCGAGCGCGCCTATATCGCGCAGGACATCGCCGGCCCCGAGCCCGACTTCGCCACCATCGCCAAAGGCATGGGCTGGTACGCCGAAGGCCCGGTCGAAAAGCCCGCCGATATCGCGGCCGCGCTGCGCCGCGCCATCGCGCAGGTCAAAGCAGGCAAGCCGGCGCTGGTCGATACGGTGGTGCGGCCGCGGTGATGTCATTCCGGGGCGCGGCTTAAAGCCGCGAGCCCGCAATCCATATTCGCTGACCTGTGGCTATGGATTCCGGACTCGCCGCTTCGCGGCGATCCGGAATGACGAAAATTGTTCCATTACGCCGCCTACCAATATCGTCCGGTGCCGCCGACGATGACGACGATGATGCCGAGCGCGAGGTTGATCGCGACGAGGATGCGAATCTGATTGAGCGCCTTGGCGGCGTCCGGCAGCGCGCCGGAATCGAGGGCGGTGCGGAAGCGTTTCCACGGCGCAAAGAACAGGTGCAGATAAAGCAGCATCATCAGGATGCCGAGGCCCTGCATCACGTTGATGTAGAGCGGCGCGGCGGCGAAGCCGCCGAAATATTTTGCCAGCATCGCGTAGCCCGAGCCGAGCAGCACCACGATGGCGAGGCCGACCCAGGGCAGGAATTTCTCGAGCACGCGCCGCCACAGCGGCAGCCGTACCGGCGGATCGAGCGCGCCCGCGGCCGGACGCAGCACCCAATAGGCGAACGCCATGCCGCCGACCCAGAACACGGCGGAAAGGAGGTGTAGCGCGAGCAGTGTGATCAGCATGGTGGTTCCTCACATCGTCATTCCGGGGCGGCCCGCAGGGCCGAGCCCGGAATCCATAACCCCAGCGAATGAGATTTGATACGGGGACCGGGATTATGGATTCCGGACTTGCCGCGGAGCTTGTCATCGGGCCGGCCACTTCGAGCCGGACCCGTTGGCGGCAATCCGGAATGACGATTACGCCGACAGCCGCTGCTCGGGCGCAACCAGCACGCCATCGACCGTCATCGGCTCGCCGTCAAGCGACACCGAGCAGTCGGCCATCGGGATATCAACGTGACACGGCGAATGGTTCGAGCCGCCGGCTTCGGCGTTCGGCCCGGTCGAGAACAGAAAATTGCCGGCGAACGAGCGAGCGTCCATGCCGTAGGATTGCACCTTATCGCGCAGTCCGAGCGCGCCCCAGTTGGCCTTCGGGTGCAGCCCCCAGCCGACATGGGCGATGCCGAACGCGGCCGGGTCGTTGTACGACTCAAGGTGCTTGCGCAGGTATTTTCCGTCGAAGCCGCCGTCGATGCGCGTGATCGTGCCGTCGCGGATGTCGAGCTCGATCTTCGACTGCACATAGAATTTGAACGGCAATAGAATGTCACCGGCATCGATGACGAGGCGGCCCGAGGACGCGCCTTCGTTTGGCCAAGTGGCGACAAAGCCGCTCGGCCAATGGTCCCAATGCCCGGGCTCGTCCGAATAGCCCCATTGCGCCAAGGTCGGAAACTGGCCGATCGGCATTTTTAGATCGGTGCCGGCTTTCGATGTCACCGTCATGGTCTTGGCCGCCTTCAGGCGCTTCTGCGCCGCCTTTACGCGGCGCTTGTCGTCGGGGCTCGGGATCATGCGGGCCAGCATGTCGGGCGGTTCGACCACCAGCAGCATGCGCACGCCCGCGGCAAGGATTTCAAGCTGCTCGGGCGAATGCAGCAGCCCCATCAGGTCGAGCACCATGTCGGCCTGCTTGAGCATGTCGACGACGAGGCGATGGCCGGTCAGCGGCGTGATGCCGACATCGGCGCGGTGGCCGAATGCCCCGCCGGCGTCGCCGGGCGGCACGTCGATCCGGCACACGCGCGCGCCCAGTGCCGTCGAGGCGCGCATCGCCATGTCGATATTGCCCGCCAGGCTCGTTTCGCCGGTGAGCACGGCGATGTTCTGCCCGGGCTTGACGCGGCACAGTTGCAGGACCTCGCGCCACATGGCGAGTTTTTGATCGTCGCTGACCGGCATGTTGACGCTCCTACTTCAGGAGGGATTTCCCTTGCCCATGGTCTGCCAGATCAGGCGGCAGATATCGGAATTGGGGTCGTCCAGCGCGGCCCGCATGGTGAAATGGTCGGTGTCCGGAATGATCGGCGCGACGAGATGCGGCATGGCCGGCCGCCAGGCGGCGGCAAGATCGTTGTGCTGACGGAGGTATTCGTCGCCTTCGCGCGCGCCCATTGTCAGCAGCAGCCGCGGTGAGGTATCGCGCGGCTTGAGCCGTATTGGACTGAGCTCGACGACATCGCGTTCGCTTAGTCCGAGCTTGTCGTTGACGAAGCTGAGGCGCACCGGCTCAAGATCGTAGAGGCCGCTGAGGCTGGTGATGCCTTTGATGCGCCCCGGCACGATGTCCGGATCGGTCAAGAGGCTCACCGCAAGGTGTCCGCCGGCCGAATGCCCGATGGCGTAAATCTGATTCGGGTCGCCGCCGTATTCGCGGATATGCGCGTGCACCCAGGCGACCGCGGCGCGGCATTGGCGCACCTGTTCGTGCATGCGAGCGCCAGGGATCAGCGTGTAATTGATGACGACATTGACGAAGCCGGCGCCGGTGAAACCGAGCGCAACATAGGAGCAGTCCTTCTTGTCGTTGCTGATCCAGTAGCCGCCGTGGATGTAGATCTGCACCGGCGCGAGGCCACTCGCCTGTTTCGGCCGGAAAATGTCCAGACGTTCTCCGGAAGCCTCGTCGTAGGGCACGTCGAGCGTGCAAGCCAGAGTGTCGCGCGCCCGCGCGCTCTGTTCGACCCAGCGAGCGCGCTGACCTTTCAGCCATTCTTCGCCGACCTTGAGCCCGTTGTCATATTGGCGGTCGAGCGCGGCGCGATCGTAGCTGCGAAAAATGACGGCACTCATCAGCGGTGTTCTCCGGGGCCCGTCACTATGCCCTATTCCTTCACGCCCTTCACCGGCGTCTCCGGGGTGAGTCCGCCGCGGCGGTGCGCGAACGTCTCCTTGCCGGTCTCCTCCCATTTTCCGGTTACCGCGCGCTCCGCATAGGTGTCCCACACCGTGTCCCAGTCGCCCAGCGAGTAGCCGTGCCAAGGCGACTGCGGCTTGAGCTTGGGCAGGCCGAGCTCGTCCCAGATCGTGCGGGCGTGCTCCATGAATTCGCGCTTGGGCAGCGAGATCGGCGGATTGGTGTCTTTAAGCGTCGCGTCGATCAGCATGGTCGATTCTTCGTGGCCGCCGCCGTCGGACTTAGGCCCGTGCCCGGACGAGCGATAGGGCGAGATCTGCACGTCCTCGATCGGATTGGCGCGGTAGGCGAGCGACCAGAACACCGCGTCGGCATTGTGCGGATCGATGTCCTGGCTCACCGCGATGACGTATTTGCCGATGTCGGCTTGCAGGCTCGCGGCACCATGCAGCGCGCGCCAGACTTCCGTGCGCGGCACGCCGGGCGCTATTTGCAGGAACATGACCTTGCGCAGGTTGGTCAGCGCCTCGTGCATGACGACATTGCGCACGCCCTTGATGGCGAGCGAGTCGCGCAGATAGGCGAGATAGCGCGGCTCATAGGCGACGCGCTTCATCACGCTCGACTCGCTTGGCGTCACCTCGCTCAGGATCGAGGCCCAGACAGGCTTGCGCTTGCGCGTGATCGCGGTGACCTGCATCGACATGTTGAAGCCTTCGAGCGCAACGTGTCCGTGGCTCTCGCCGAACGGCCCTTCGGGCTCCAGCAGTTCGGGATCGATCAGACCCTCGATGATCACCTCGGCGTCGGCCGGCACGTGCAGATCGACCGTTGCGGCCTTGACCACGCGGATCGGCGCGCCGGCCAAACCGCCTGCCACCGCCATCTCGTCGCAATCGATCGGCAGCTTCTGCGGTCCGGTGAACATCACGACCGGCGCGCAGCCGATCACGATGGCGATCGGCATCGGCTTTTTCAGCTTGCGGTATTTCTGCCAGTGCAAATAGCCGCCGGCGCCGCCCGGCCGCGCCGCCATGCGCACGCCGAGCCGGTCGGTCGCCTTCAGCCCGGCGCGGTAGGTGCCCATGTTGCGGACGCCTGTTTCCGGGTCCTCGGTGATGCACACGGTGGCGGTGAGATAAGGCGCCGCGTCATAGCCAGGCGTCGATACCGGCACCGGCAGCGTTTTCAGCCCGCCGTCCGGCTTTCGCAAGTCATCGCCCTTGAGGATCGCTTCCTGGCAGGTCGCGGATTGCACCTCGACCGGCGCAATCGGATTGGCGATGGCGGCCATCCAGGCGTCGCCGATTTCTTCGACCGGCCGCCCCATGCCGATGGCGTAAATCCGCGCGGAGGCCGCCAGCGCGCCGATCGCGACCGGAGTGTCGTAGCGGCGGCCTTCGGAATCGACCACGTTGGTGAACAAAAAGGCGCGCCGTTCGTCTTCGGCGAGCCCGCCCTGAAACTGCCAGCGCACCAGCGGATGCAATTCGGTT